>Ga0209282_1002211_pt1 | contig 11135 bp, 6 predicted proteins | sample Mtrugardesep15_FD_187529 | JGI IMG/M metagenome (GOLD analysis project Ga0209282, IMG submission 187529) | Root nodule microbial communities of legume samples collected from California, USA - M. trunc garden sep15 (SPAdes) (version 2) | ecosystem: Host-associated > Plants > Roots > Nodule...
GTTACCCCAAAAAAAAAAAATACTTAGGACACCCTCTCAAAACAAAAATTTGCTAGAGCGGGAAGATATAGGAGTATATAGATATTTATACTATATATAAAGAAATTATACTGTTTTTGGCTGACTTTTTCTCCTTTCAATTATACCCTTAAGTAAATTTGACGATAAGAATACTATTTTGTTGGTGTCATTAAAAAAGATAAGAATTTATATTATATTTGTTATATTATTGATATAATTGAAAAAGATAACTATAGATAGTTACAATATAAAAGTGTGTGTCAATATACTAGTACTCATAATAAAAATATCCTTTTTTTTTGTAATTTTAATCAAAATTTTATAAAATCTATTGTTTGTAATTTATACTTGTTAACGTGATACGAAATGCAGGCAGACGGACATGGAATGCGCGTCAATATCATGGTACTCATAATAAAAATATCCTTTTTTTTTTCTTGTCGCTTTTCATACAAGTGATTTATGAATTTAATTGTACTACATATATTTTCAAAATAAAATTTAAATTTATAATGATATTAATAATATGCTCCCATAATCCATCTAACATTTGAGATCATATTATTAATACCAAGTTTCTCTTCGTAGTGATATACTGATATATCTGACTTTTAGTTATTTAGTCTAAGCTTTAGAATCTATGAAGTTGGTTTATGAAGAAATGATGTAGATCACCGTTGCCTCGGTATGGGAAGGCCGAAGAAGACGTGAAATCGTGAATCACATTTTCAAATATCGTTTATGGCTGAAACAATCTCGGGTTGAACAAAAAAAAAAAAATATATGGAGGATCAAAACTTATTAATGCATGTTGAACACTTAGGTAACAATTTCTATATTAACACTTCTAACCCTCCCTTTATTTTGATCACGTTACTAGGTCAGGCTATAAGCAGGGACGGACCTGAACAATGCACGGTGTAGCAATTTTTTATTTTATTTTTTGTTAACAAGTGCCATAATGGAATCATGCATTCACACTATGCTCATAATTATGTTAACCGGCTGGGCATGGCCTAATCATGGACACGTTCTTGAACTCCATTACCTTTGGATAATACCAAATATCAATTCTCATTACGTGATTAAACAACTTGCTAATCACTATTCTGTTGCATTAATACATAGCCATCGTATTATATTGTAACTAAACCATTTAAAATTTGTTTGGCTATTAAATGATGTTGCTCCTGCCTACTAATGAATGTGCATGATAATAAGCTTTGAAGTAGGTTGTTCCGATAACTTGATGATGTCATAAGGTTCTAACAGGTAACGAAACAAGATGTACATTAAAGTGTTTTTTTCATGGGAGATGTGCATTTAATATTTTGTTTTTTTTAAGGATGATGTACATTTAGTTTTTTTTAATAGGTTAAAATGGAATATATTTATAAATGAAAATGTCCTTCCTAACAAAAGGTGTACCTTCCTTCAATAGAGTCCAAACAAATATTTACAAGCTATAACCAGAGCGAAAAACCAAACAAGAAAAAAAAAAACTAAGAGCCAGTGTCGAGCATGGTAAACGGACTAAGTCACCAACCATGGTAATTGATGAGAAGACAAGCATGTTTCACCTTCAACCACATGAAAGCCAGAGACTTAATTTTGTCTACCACCTGCCCAATCGAGCAATCTTTGCCATTAAATAACCTGTTATTTCTTTCTTTCCAAATTTCCCACACGCTTGCAAACAAAATAACCTATAAGATTGAACACTGCACCTTACAGTAACCACCGCCAAAGCTGAACTGATTAAAATGATCCACAACAACAAAAGAAATGACTGTAGAAATGCCCAACCACCTATAAATGAAGTGTCAAACGGACCCAAAAGTAGTACATTGTAAAAATAAATGAGCAGATGTTTGCACCGAGCCACACCTTACTAGACACATCTGTGTCGTGCCATCAATAACTCCACACGAAGAAGGTTATCCTTTGTAGGGACCCGGTCACAAACAGACACCAAGCAAATAAGACAACCTTCAGGGAGACATCCTTATGTCAAAGAGAAGATACAGTTACCGCATAATCAATAGGAGGCTGTAAATTCAAGTATTATAAGCACTACACACGGTATAGGCCGAAGATGGTTCCAAGCTCCATATCCACCTATCCTCCTTATCAGCCTGCAAAATGACATTTTAAAGTAATAACCTAAGTTCCCCCGCCAACTCTTGTTCCCACAGAAACAACATCTGCCTCCAACTCCAAGCTTCTCCCCCAATCGCCCACCCTAACTGACACATATAAAAAACTGACACCCCCTTTAACGTCGACAGGTCAAATAAACGGTTAAACCTGTCTCTAAAGGACACTCCACCAATCCACACATTCGACCAAAACAAAGTATGTTTCCCATTTTCCACAGAGCGACTCACATGATCGCTAAACCACTCCTCCCGACGCAAGGCCTCTATATCCCTCCACCACACAGAGGCCTCACGACCACCTTCTTACAACCGACCTCCCTCCACACCGTAACGCAATGATGTACATTTAGTTATTTACTGATTTTTATAGCTTACACAATATTTTAGAGAAAATAGTCATTTTAGTCCATGAAATTGTAAAGGTTGATTTATTTTTTCTTTTCAAACTTGCAAAAGTAGCAATATAGTCATTTTAAATGAAAAGTATCAACCAAATAGTCTTTATCTTTTTTTTTTCCTTCAAATTTTTTAAGGATTCCTTCAAATTTTAGACTACAATTTTAAAGGGTTTATGCTTGTTTGGATTCAGCAAAAGTCTATTTTCAGTCGATTCGTTGTTATGATTCATTGCTTGTAATTGGTTTGTTAATGTCTAAGCTATATGACACACACACACACACACACACACACACACACACACACACCCACCTACCTTTGCTTGTTTTCTGTCTTGTCGATCGCTGTTCGTCTTGTGTAAAAACTTGATAGTGCAATCATCTTCATAATCCACCTTTTCTCATTCTCTTCTGGGATACACCTTATATTCTGAATATTGAGTTAAGTCAACAATCTCTTTCTTCGCCATATTGCTATTTTTTTATAGTGATATTTGTACAACCATTTAGTACAACTTGTATGACAATTTTCTTTTTCTTTCTTTTTATTGGTAAAAAATAATGGAGAAAAAAAAGAAAAGAGAGAATAAGATGATAATATGAGTATGAGCGAGAAAATTGTCAAAAGGTTGTCACTAAATGGTTGTACAAATATCATTTCTCATTTTTTTATGAGAAATGTTAGTATGATAATTATAATGTTAGTTAATATATTTCTCATTTGAGGGATCGAACTCAGCAATATTATTGTTTAACTCATTTAATCTTTTAACTCAATTAAATGAGCTACTTATTCTTGTTTCTCTTCTACCAATCAACTAAAAATTAAGTTAATTTTAAATCTTTTTCCTTCTTCTTACTTTTTTACCATGACTTCCATTTCTAAATAAAATAAAGTACATACGACATTACATGTGAGCTTCTTTAAAAAAATAAAAATAAAGCAAAATTAGTTATCTGAAAATGTTGGTCGGGCAAGAGTGAATCAACGTTTGATATATTTTTTTAGAGTTTGTGATCATTGAGAGTGACAATAACATTAGTGCTTAGAAACATGACAAAGAAAAGGAGAAAGTCCATAGTTGAGACTTTAGTTAACTTCTAAACTATGTGAAATACTAAATTAAGATGTGAAATTATATCATTGCATACGTCACTATAACAACCAAGAAGAAATGATTTTTTTTTAAGCAAATGATTATTTTTAAGAGACTAACACCAAAACATTCACACACTAATTCTTTCAAAAAAAAAAAACATTCACACACTAATGAAAGAGAAGTGGAAAATTGCTGAGTTCAACATTGCACCCCCAACATAAAAAATGTACATGCAATCTTTTACCATATGCGTCGTTTTTACAGTACTTGGAAATGCTTATTTAACCACTCCATATTTATTTTTTAAAAAAACACTTCAGGAGCTAAACCTTATCTATTGTCTATACAAATAGATAATTAATAATTCCCTGTTTCAAATTTCAATATAAGACTCATTCAATCTACACTTAACAAAAATCGTGTGTTGAACTCAGCTGCTAATTGACACTTGAAAGCTACTTTAAGTTCATTCCGCAAATTTAGCTCAATTATCACAGCCTTATGTTTTGCTGCTCAATTTCCAACATTCCAGCATGACTTACTTTGAAAGAACCAAAAGGTATGTATCAAACCAAAAAGGTATGTACTCCTTAATTTAACGAGTTTGTATCACAAAAAAGAACCAACACTCGTTTCAAAATACATGTCTTTCTTGTGTACAGATGCTCGCGAATAGTACATATTTTTTGGTTCTTTCTTGTGTATATAGTCTTTAAATTGTTAAATTAAAAACTTAGTAGTTAAGTTATTAAGTTAATGATATTTTACGATGGTTCTTGAGAAAATTTAAACTAAATATTTTAAGACTAAAATATCAAACACTAAGCTAATATATTTAGAACAAAATAGAATGGAAATTACTATCATAGGTGCCAACATTTGGAAGCAAGTTAAAGATCGGTTTAGAATTTCTCATTTTCGGTCATTAGATATATGTCTATGTCAATCCTTTGAAAACAGAAGGTTCACATAATATTCATATTTTTAATGGAAATATTCTAAATGGAATGCTGCAAAAATAAATGGATTGAGACCCTGACCGACCATGGATCAGTTTCAATGTTTGCTTAATGTGACAAAGCTTGCGGAGATAATTCATGATTGTCATTACTTGATAGTTTACAAAAATTCGATAGTTTACCAAAAAATGTTTCACATAGACATAGTGTCAAGTTCTTTTTCTGTTAGCGGGTTATAACTATGAGTTTGTATCACGTCTTAGATGTGACTAATCTTCATCAGATAACCTATATAAAAAATTATTTTATATTCAAAAATTATTTTATATCCAAAAATCTAAAATGATATTAAAAAGTATAAAATCGAACTCATGACTTCTTATTTAAAATGTTCAAATATGTCACCCCGTTAACCAATCTATTAATATATTGTTGGCATATAATATTAGTTCTAATGAGTAGAATTCAGAATGTGATCAAGTTCTTTAAACAAAATTAAGATAAAACCAATTTTAATTCCATCAAGGTTTTGTAGAAACTACCTAGCTCCTCCATCTTCTCTATCCACTACTAGAAAAAACTGAAATACCAACAGAATTTAGAGACGGAATTATTTTTGTCTCTAATAGAGACAGAATTGGGGGCGGAAAATGTTCATATATATGTTAGCAATCAAATAAAACTGTTTTTTTTTTTACAAGAATACAATTTCAATTTAAAATATCAAATGCAATAAAAACTAATCTAAAATGGTCCTAGTAATTTTCACCATGAATTTATTTTTCATTTTCTTGATTATCAAAACAAAATAGTATTTTTAATAAAATTTGATTGATCATGTATAAATTTATATAACGAAAAAAAAGTAAAATTTACGTGAATTAAACTTCTCCCTCCGATCCTCCCTTATTTAATGTTTGTGTTTTTAATATTAACGGGTGTAATTAATGTTGCACAACTTTTTATGAGGGTATATTTGTAAAAATAAGAATACCGTAAAAGGTGATAAAGTAAGGTTTATATAGTCTAAGAGATATGTAATTAGGTTTGGGCCTCAACCATAAGTTGGACTTCATAGTATGATGAATTCTGCTCTTTACTCAAACAATTTTGCTCATTCCCAAAGTAAATGTCTATATTGCCCCAACGTAAGTTAACTCACGTTAGTGTTAAATTTGCTTGAGTTAACTCACGATGCATGATTTAAGTCATGCAGGTGTAAAAGGTTGCGTGAATGAACGTGAGTTAAGTCACGTTAGCTTTTCACTGTCATTTTTCTTTCTCTTCTTTTTTTTCCCATCCCAATCACTGATCTCGATCAATTCATCATATCCCCTTCTTTTTTAAATCTTATCATCTCATCATCAACTTGTTTCAATTTTCTGATTGTTTAGTTTCATAATTAACACATACCAGAATTTTCATAATTGAATTTCCACATTCAAATTCATATAAAAAAATTGCATCTTTGATTTATCAGTTTTTTTATGGATCTTTATGGAATATGATGTTGTAATTCATGCTTAAATTTTGTGCTTTTTTGTGGTTAAAATCGTTGTACCGTAAATTGGCTTACCCTAATTGAGAGTGGAGAACCATACATGATGATTTCCCCTTCCTAAGATTGCCATGTAAGACAAAAAGGGAGACGAAAACAACAGCAGAGGATACAGAGAGTACCAAGGTGAATAGGGAAAAGATTTTGATCTTTTCCTTCATAGGTGCAAATATGATGAATATCAAAACATATATGATTTCAATCGCTGCTCTAGTGCCATTTACTGTTGGTACCGGTATGTTGTTCGGAGACACAAAAGGCAGACCGTACCTGAAGAAGAAGAGAAGGAAAATTGCAGTGAAAAACTAACGTGAGTTAACTCACGTAGCGTGACTTAACCCACACAACGTGAGTTATCTCACGCAGGAGCAATATGGACATTTACTTAGGGAATGAGAAAAACCGTTTAGGTAAAGAGCAGAATTCTAGTATGATGATTAGGGTGACCCGTTCTAGTGATGGATTGGGCCTTGGCCCAGTTCGAAATAGTTTACCCCAAGTTGTTAGCTGACAGAGTGAGGTGATGGCTTATCTTCAGTCATATTTGTTGGAACAAAAGTATGTTATATCTTTGTATCCTTTTGGGTCTTGTTAATTGTATTCATATAGCTGAAGGAGTCAAATGATGGCTTGTAGCAGTGCCAATTCTTTAAAATTAAGAAATGTTGTGTTTATGAACTCTCGAGTATATGTCCTTGGTAATGAGGAGATGGATTCTGCGTGGCCTTTGGGGGGGGTCCAACTTTGTCTAAGAAGGGAGATGATTCATTAATTCATGTAGATCTTGTCTCTTTGTTGTTGGCTGATGATTCTAAAATGGGAGTGCCATATAGGTAAATTTTTCTTTAACGTCTTATGAGTTGAATTGTAGGATCATATGGCTTAAATACAATTAATATTAGTAATTGATAAAGTTTCATCCAACTGACACACTCGAATGCATCTAATTCCCTTTGTAAAGTGGTAGATGTATATATTGGTGTCCCTTTGCCTGAGGCCATGGATTATACGAAGTCATTTCATCTTGGGGCCAAGGAAGAATAGTTATAAGCCTTAATCTTAGGGTCGTGGAAGAGTAACTGAAAGCTTCGAGTTTGGGGTCGTGGAAGAATTATTGAGGCCTTGAGCTAGAAGGTCATGGAAAACTAATTAAGGTCGCAAGCTTGAAGGTCGTGAGGGGATGATTAAGGCCTTGATCTTGGAAGTCGTGGAAGAATCATTGAGGCCTTGAGTTTGGAGGTTGTGCAGGAACAATTGAGGCTTGGAGCTTATAGGTTGTGGATGAATGATTGATGACTTGAGCTTGGGCAGTGGAAAATGGAATGGTTTATTATATTGACTGCACATTTTAAGGTGTTCCAAAGTTGTTATGACGATGGAGTATACCTGCAATATTAGTATAACAAAAAGTATTATTGTTTAAATGGAAAGTAGTGAACATTTTAATGCAATTTAAAATTTGTGTAAGTATCTCAGGAAATATGTGACTTTAATATTTATTTGTCCAACTGGTGTTGTTGACATCTTTATGTCTCTAATAATAAGGCATCAACCAAGATGTATGTTCATGTCTTTCCCCCGAGAAAAACTTGGGATCAAGGTGGATGTAGTGTCAATCGTCTGTGACACATTGGCTAGCTGAGAAATGAGGTATAACAAATGAAATCGAGGGTCATGAGATGAGGTTTATAGTTCTCTTTCTCAACCAAGTGTGGGAAACTTTTTCAGTTTGGGCCAAAGCCCAATCTATCACAGGACCATGTTACCCTAAGTCATTATCTCATAAGGGGACTGTCATATGAGTACGCTCTAGAGGCATTATAGAATACCAAGACAAGATCGTTTGATTAAGTCAAGACCGTGTAATATATAGCAAATTATTACTTGTATACAATCATTCACGAAGACAGTTGTCTAAGATACAATTTTGGGTCCTAACATCCTAATCATCATAGAATTCTGCTCTTCCCCCTGCACAAAACACTCGCGCCCTGCAACCTTGCCGAAAATACCCGTGCGTTAGTTAACTAACGCAAGTGTAAAAAACGTGACTTAATTTTTACACATGTGTGACTTAAGTCACGCCACATGAGTTAACTCACGCAGGTGTTACACCCCGCGTGAGTTAACTCACGTACTAAACTTGTTTTTTTTGCTTTCTTTGAAATTATCTCCTACAATTATGTCAACTGTGGTATCAGAGTTGAACTACAATATACTGCATCCACCTTGATGGTAATCGCATCACACCTCTTGTCATCATGAGCGAGAGTATTATACTCAACTTGGGGTTGGATTATAATTATTGGTGATGTTATTTGAGTCTTGAGATACTTAATAAATTAGGCTGAGTTGTTTTTATGCATGTACTCCAGGTAAGAGGTTCCCAAGTGAGCACATTAGATCTCTGTGTGACAAATAATTAATTAGAATAGTGTAGTAATATAATGAAATTAACCACAACCAACTAAAGAAATGATATTTTTGCAGCAATATCATAAAAGCCATATATTGCAGCCAAGTCAGCACACACACTATCCGTATGAAAGAAATGAGTGGCTCAGCATTTCAATCCAAACTGTACATTTCAAATTGTACTAGCGTGAGTTAACTCACGTGGGGTGTAACACCTGCGTGAGTTAACTCATGCGGCGTGACTTAAGTCATGCATGTGTAAAAAACTAAGTCACCTTTTTTACACTTACGTTAGTTAACTAACGTAGGGATATTTTCCACAAGGTTGCAGGGCGCGAGTGTTTTGTGCAGGGGGAAGAGCATAATTCATCATCATAATATCAATTCAAACTTATGATTGAGGCCCAAGCACAATCACACATCTCTTAGACTATATAAGCCTTACTTCACCAGCTTTTAATATATGCTTCATTCTAAACCTACCAACCACACCTCAAGCACATACTAACGTAAGTGTCAGAGTGTTTACATATACACCCCTACCTTCGGGCCGAAGATGAAGATTTCGTCAAGCATCATTGTTAAGGGAATTTGATTCCAACATTTCATCGTCTGAAGTTCTCAACGAGAATAATATTATTATATACATATTTGATATGAATGATGAATCGAACCATCTATATATTCTAAAATTCAATATTTGCTTCATTCTAAACCTAGACACCACACCTCAAGCATATACCAACTTGATTATAACTTGATGGTTAGAGTTTGCAGGTGCACTCCCCACCTCTGAGGTCGAGAAGGAGATTCAGATCAAACACCACCATCAAAGGAGTCTTCTTCTAGTAGTCTGTAATATAAAGGTCTCATCTAAAACAAAAGAATCAGAATTATTTCGAATCTTACGTGGAAAACATATTATTACTTAGGGTACAAAGATATGTATTTAAGTTGAGAAATGACACGTGATCAACTATTTTATGACAACCTCTCTCTCTCTCTCTCTCTCTCTCTCTCTATATATATATATATATATATATATATATATATATATATATATATATATATATATAGTTTTGGTTTTCGTGTCAATGCAATATCCATATTTCTTTGGTTGTGTTTGTTTCAAGTTTACCAGATTTATTCCTAAGAATAACATTCCTTGGAACATAAAGATGAGAATTTTACTCCAAGGTATATTGAAAAAAGATGTTTGTTTAACATTATATTATTCCCGCGGGAACCATAAAAATAGGGATTATAATAGGTAATTACATATAAAATTATTCTCGTCTTCATGGGAACTTTATTCCCACCCTTTTCTTTGGGAAATTTTTTCTATTCCCAGGAACGTTTAATACCTAGGAATACAATTTAGTAAACTTGTAACAAACATAGGCATGCATATTTCTATATTTTTATTCCCTGGAATCTTCGAATATAACTTGAAACAAACAAACCCTTTGTATATTTTTGTTATCCCATAAATTATCACTAAAGTAGTTGTTTAAATAACATTCCTCGTATAAATTGCTAGGAATGCATCAAATAAGAGCATTTTCACACATCAGATTCTTATCTAACATTAGAACCAAACTCCCCTTAATTATAAAGTCAAAATCAACAAAACACAAAAATTTAAGCATTGAGTTTTTAAAAGACAATTATACACACCATGAACAATTAATAACATAACTTTTCCCTCTCCATGCAAAGTTACAAACTTTCACAGTTCCATTCCACACAATGCAAAATTTGTTGGCACATTTTGGCAAAGTTTATATCACCTAGGAAGGACACCATCAAAATCAAAATAACATAAAAGAGAAAAATAAAAAAACCTTTACACTCTAGTATTGATACCAAAGAAACTTTAAGCTCCTCATGCCATATTACTCTACTTGTGTGCAATTCCTGAAAAGGTCAATGCGGCTGTCTCCAAGCCTTAGAGAGTAGGTGACTTTCTTGTATTCTGCCCAAGTGAATGGTTTGAAGAGAAGGGAGGGCCTGTTTGGTGTAACCATAACTGAGGGAGCAACAATGCATGCATCAAGTGGTGGAGCCCCAAAATATGCCACCGACATTCTAGACTTGTATGAGTTGGTCACGGCCCTATGTCTCACGCTTACAAATCTTCCATTTGTCATAACCTTTAATACACAACATAAATAATCAATCACTTCCATTTTTGAACCATCTCTAACCTACAAATTTTAAAGGAGCCTTAAGTGTTTTCTACAACCATTCTCCAAATGAATTCTCCTTGATTGAATAATTTTCATGTCACCTTTTTTTTTGTTATATAATTTATAGTACATACAATGCCATGTTGGTTGTCCTCTAAAACATGTTATTATGTCGAACTTAAAAAAATTAGTCACCTTCAATATAAAAATCTAGATAGTACAAAGTAAAAACATACATCAACACAAAACATTCATGAACACCTAACCAAAGCTTGGCTCAAGTGGGCTGCAAGCAAGTAGTCACTTTAGGTCTCAAACTATTTTTTTTTAATTTAATTA
>Ga0209282_1002212_pt1 | contig 11135 bp, 6 predicted proteins | sample Mtrugardesep15_FD_187529 | JGI IMG/M metagenome (GOLD analysis project Ga0209282, IMG submission 187529) | Root nodule microbial communities of legume samples collected from California, USA - M. trunc garden sep15 (SPAdes) (version 2) | ecosystem: Host-associated > Plants > Roots > Nodule...
CGATCGCATATCCGTCACAGGTGTTTGAGTTGATTTTGGAGTGGCCTTCCATAACTGTTAGCATAGTCAACAAAGTCATAACAAATAGTGATCTAAATTAGCAACGTCGCATCATAAAATATAATTCCACATCATTAATGAATATGCTACATCGTAAAAAATTAGCTAAATTGGATTGTGGAAAAAGTTCCCGAAACAAAAATCTCATATTTAGAAATGGGTGGACTAAAATTTTGTTACAGTTAAAATAGGGGATCATAAGTACATTGAAGCCAAAACAAAAGCATAAATGAAATTTCTAGGCTGTGTTGGTGGGTACCTGATGTGAATATGCAAATGCCATTGATCTCTCTCTTTTGATGATTGCTTCAACCTTCCTCTGCAACCTTGCTTCTACTTCCTCTTTTGTCAGTAAGCTATCATCCCAATCTTCATTGTTACCTGCCTCAGACTTTACCAAAATTCCAAATTATCAAAAATAAATTAGTCTGATTTATATAAAGGCAGTTGAAAATACAATCACGCACATATTTTTGAGCAGAAGTATTAGATATTAAGAAGTTACTTTATATCTAAAAATTGATGGATACGATAAAGAAGAGTATGATAACTTACACCATGTCCTAAAGCACTTTTCCCCAAGGTACTTCCAGCTTCATTCTTGAACTCGGCTTGATATCGTGCCTGGTTTTCTAACATCTGGATTCTCCGAGATTGAATCTGAGATTGAACTCGTACTAACAGCTGCATGTGTTTCATGGCATTAACTGTCTGCCTCTTCACATTCTGTCCTCTTACCACTCCTTGAAGCCTTACCAAACCTTTCAGAGCTCTAAAGCTCTTCCTGGCCTATATATTGCAAGTACCGCATATTACAATTAGGATACTTTTGTTTCATGATCGATAAAAAATCTGGTAAAATTAATGGATCAAGCGGCATTTTCCTAATTTAGAAACCAAATACTTAATACTTATCTTCGATGAGAAACTCTCATATACTAATAGTTAATCAAAAGAAATACTTTTACTTTTTACATTATAGTTTCTATTTTAATTCCCTAATATGTTTGTAAGGAGAACGCCTCAAAAAGGCTAAATTCTATTAATGACATTCACAATAAAATATAAAAGCTTACCATATAACCTCTGTAAGCAGCCTGGATCTTAGTCGCCGAGACATGCTGGTTCTGTAAAGTTGGTTCTGGTCTGTAGCGAACCTCCTTGTGTTGATTAACATTCCGCGAAGATGCAGCTTTCGGAGAGGTAACTCGCGGAGAAGCGGCCCTTGGAGATGGATCCCTTGGAGAAGGAGGCTTAGGAGAAGGAGGCCTAGGAGAAGCAACTTTAGGAGGGACGAAAGGTGGCGTTTTTGGTCGCTCGGGAGGTGTGGGAGGCCTAATTGCAAGTACTTGTTGTTCTCTTTCAAAGTCCCCAAATATTTTCTCAATGCTGCTTGGTTCTCTGAAGAGGGGGATGAAAGAATTGGTCTCTCCATGCTTTAGTTTTCCTACACCTTTCTTCTTCTCTTTTGTGCTTTTGTTTTCTGAATCCTGCTATGTTAATAAGCATGATTAGACTTAGATAGATCAATATGAATAGCTGAAATAAGTTAAAATTTGGTAACAGAACTTAATGCAACTTCAAAGGCAGAATTATGAAAACACTTGATTCCTAGTAAAATAATCATATCATCAATGCATATGTCCACAAACAAAGTTCAGACAAAACAGGTAAAATAATTTAAAACTAATGCAGAAAACAAATATAATGTAAAAACGATAGGATGAATTAAAAGTAATATCCTAAATTCTTTTGCTATATATCAAATAATCTTGATATGAATTAAAAGGCCAATCAACCGGAATTTTGATACGGTAGAAGCTTGGAATGTTCATAACTCAAAAGGAAGAATTTTCTTAATATTATCAAAGGTCTATCCATTACAGTCCATTCTCATCAAATTGGCTACAACTTTTTTGTCAATAACAGTTTAGATGAGTTGAATCCAAGATGCTCAACGTGATTGGAAAAAGTCTCAGCTCAGAAAACAGGTACTTACAAACTACCCTATCATGAAATCTTAACATCAGTAGTGAGATTCAAACCATGTTCTTGAGGGATATGTGTCATATCCTTAAATGGTTAACCATTTTGGAATCTAATGCCATAAGAAAACAAAGTAGACAACAACAAGAACAACATACAAAAACAAATCAAGCATTTCACATTTCTCGGAATAGACAATGTAAGAAGGCAGTAGGATAAATTACCTTTCCCTTAGAGTGGTGTGTAAAAACCCTCTTGATTGCTGAAAACCAACTCCCCTTCTTTCCCATCTCAGTAGCATTCCTGTTTCTTCCTGTAAGTTTAAACTAAGATATAAGATTTAAGGAATGTGCATGCTTGTGTTATTTTTTAAAAATTTAATCATTTTTCAGCTAACTCCAAGTATATGAGGAATTCAATATTATGCAAAAACAAGACATACCAAATATATTAAAACACACACACACACACAATGAATAAGGATATACAACAATCAATATGGAAGCATTATTTTTCTTTTTTACTTAAGGATGAAATTGTGAGAGAATTCAGCTCACCAGAACGATCGACGGCAAGGAGACAGCATCTCTATTTTAATCTCAGGCTGTTGAATACCAAAAATTAATTGAATAAATAAATAACTCACAAATGAACATGAAATGAAAAAGTCTTCATTCACCCTTAAGAAAAGAACCTTCTTTATGCAGAACAAGAAAGTGTTACTATTTTTAATCAATTGAATCTGACACTTGTTTAGACAACCAATCTAATTATATATCACATGATCAATTAAAGATCCACATAAAGACTATACAGTATAACTTAAGATAAGAGTGAAATTCTCTAACAAAAAAATATTTGTAAACAAACCTGAGAAAGATGAATTTTTGCCCTAGAAACAAAGGAAAATTGAGAAGAAAGAACAAGTTATTATGAACATGTGAAAGAGAAGGTGAATTATTTTCAGTTATAACAAGAATACTTTATGATACATAAATCTTCTGACAGGTTGGATATAATTGAATTAAAAGGATCCCGAGGTAAAGTCAGTTATTGTTAATTAAGTTGATTAAAATTTCATAAGAATCATAATAATTCAGACATGTCCATGCCAACACAACATGATTCATAACATAACCATAATAATAATTAAAAAAACATAACACAACCTTAAAAGCTATATCTTCAAAAGATACTATATTAACAAACACTTAAGATCATATAGATAAGATACCTTGTTAGTTGTCACAGAACTTCCAAAGTAGCAATAACTCCTAAAAGTACTGTCAAAGTTACAAAGACAGACCAAAAAAGAAGAAACTCTCTCTCTAGCTTTTTTCTAGCTTCCTTCTTCTTTCCAGCACCACATAATACTTCTCTCTTTCTCTCTCTTAGAATCCAATTCCTTTGGTTTGTTACTTTTCTTCTTGTAGCAACCTTTCACCTTTTTATGGAGTTTATAATTAATTTTCTTTGTATTTGTGGGACTTATAGTAAATTCATGATGATGATGATGATAGAAAGAGAAAATAAAGAAGGGTATGGTATGGTTGGCCACTTTCTCACTCAATGTTCAACTAACTTTACTTCAATGGGAAGACTATGTGGACACCTACATAAAAAAAAGAATTTAGTACATTATAAAACGGTTTATGTTTGGTACACTGCTATATTATTATTATTATTTCTTCTTAAACTTTCATTATTGCTACCTTACCAACATTTTCATAATTTCATATCCACTTAGAACTAGAACTAGAACATGAGATCTGACAAAAATACCATATAACAAAAATATAAGATATAAAAAACATAGATTTTTATGTGTGATGACCGTGTGGCATGACTTGGTCATGTAGTTTTTTCTTAAGCCTACGCTCGTTTGAGTGTGGTGTAAAACACGCGCTTATGAAGTGGAGCTGTCTGTAAAATACATGTAACATGTGTATATAGTTGTCGTGTATATGATCTAATGAAAGATGTCATTGAAATTCATGAAAGGGGATTTTTGAACTTTGCATTGCATTCTATTTCAAGTAACGAAGGCTTCTAATGCGGCTAATATTTTCTTATAGATTCATGCATGAGTAAGTTAATCATATTTGGACATTAGTACATCTTGCATGCCGTCGAAATTCGAATATTGATTCATTATATTATGTGAGTTTGACTTTATCATTACACTTAATTTGTCATACACATTTTGAACACCACATTTCTCTAATATATCTTGAGCATGTGTAAGAGTGAGACACCTCTTTAACAATCTCTAATGTACTTATTCTATTTGGATACCAACTAGACACGTGTTAATAGATTCAGTTGATCACACTTGCACTTGATCGAACATTTCTCAAACATGCTTAATTTTATCGTTTTTTAGGTTCATAATTGTTTGAGCGACCTATAATAAAATATTAAACAACATGATAAAACGAAAACAATGAAACGATGTTTGATAACAAAGTTTGACCATGTATATAGTTTCGTCTTATTATCAGTGAAAAGGAATTAGAATTTACTTTATTACAACTCATATTTAAATACTACAGTCAAAATTGTGGCACTGTCATGAACAAGAAAATACAAAATGTTTTTGAAATATATATTTTGCATAGCAAATTTATGTCCACGCCCTTTCGTTATGATACACCGGTTGATATAAATTAACTATCAAAATCATGGTGTGTGATTAGATAATTAATCTAAACAAAGTGTAAATACGTGTTGATTTTGACAAAGTAATTGATGTTTAGTTCAAAGTCTCTCTAATCTTAAAAATCAAAAAGTGACACGTTAATGGTTTAAGGAAGAGTCAAAAACTAGAGACAAGGAGGGTCCTCGTTTTCGTTTGAGCGCAGGCAGGGTTAGTATAAGAATCCAAAAGCAACGTGTGGAAAATTTTGGTTACGGGGCCACCTGATGTAAATGGTGCGTCTTCATTCATCGTATAACAAGGATAATATTTTTACTTTTTTGACAAACAACCAGGGTAATATGTTAATCTATTAAAAGTAATTTTTGGAGAAAAACAATACTATATTAATTAGACAAATATGAAGGGAGGGAAGAATAGGATTTGTATGAATATTAGGGGAAGTGACACCTAATCACTCATATTTGAAACTCAACGATCTTTCTCTTAAATGTTAGTTCTCACCTCCTATAACATGGTCCAACACAAGATATAATTCTCGCTCCACAACCAAGTTGAAGCAAGGCTATAATACCACTTCTTGAAGAGTTTAAGAGAGCAAGGGAGCAACAACGAGTCGTGCTCTATGACTACATGAGAAGAAGATGTCACATCTCTACCAAAAACCTTAAAATATTAGGCTTATAAATCATCTTTTATATGTTTAATATTTTACTTATTTATTAGCGACACAGAACTTAACGACTCACACTTCAAACTCAACAGATAATAACTTTAATTTTACCTAAAATAAAGTACAGCAGGAGTTCATTCAATTCAATTATACACTACTATAGTATTAGTAGGTTTGTTCAATTCAAGCAATGGATGGAGGGTTGTAAAATTGTACATGTACTACCTATAAACCCCACATGCAGAGGCATAAGTTAATTATAAACCTGCATTGCTAGTGTGGCATGAAATGAAATCAATCAAAACCACAGTTCATGTCTGCTGCTGAACAGGACAGAAGCTGGGACCTTGAATGTCTGTTGAATTGAATTAAGAAGGTGGAGCTAGTTGAGTCATGTGATTTCAATTCAACAATTGTTGGAATGAAAAGGCCAACACGTGACAAATCACAGACTCCAATGTGAGATGAAAGCCAAGTATGCTATACCATTATTTGGTATATGGTATGTATAGTTTCAAAAACACGAGGATCCTCACTGCACTACCGCTACCTCATTTATTAATTTGATTTATTTTTAGTATTTATACATTTTTCAAAGGTTTCATTTTGTAACTTTTGTAAAATCACAATAGATCGCCGTAATTATGAGATATTTGATGTGATATCAAACATATACATGTATAGTTTTGTCAACTCATGGTATTAGTTTTGTGTTCAAAATTTAAACCTCTAACCACTTATTTAAAATGTTTGAATTTCTCAACATTTAGACTAGTAATTAGTTAGTAGAGTTGTATTAATATTTTTCAATAAACAAAAAAGTTATGAAAAATTATTTTTCAATAAACAAAAAAGTTATGAAAAATTTTGTAAAAGAAAAAAAGTCATGACAAATTAAATGTTAATATTTTTATATTTATATGTTAGTATTTTCTCCTTTCTAGGATTCGAACATAGACTTTTAACTCATTTAACCATTAACTTAATCAAGTGAGCTACCCAAAATTAAGTGACAAATACCACTTAAAAATTCACAAACACAAAAGAGAGAGTTTAAATTCGAACCCAGGTAACAATGAGTTAAGACTTATGGATCTTACATGTTTATTTCATTGGTTGAATTTGATAACTATTTTCGATAGTAGAATAATACAATAGGACAAAAAAAGGAACAAATTTGATGAGTCCACATACTTTGGTTCACATTCATGCCATGGGAAGGTGATCATAGACTATAGTATCTAATTCAATGTGAAAATGACGGGAATGGATAAAACAGTGTGTTTTGAAAATTAATAACTTATTGGAATCTCTACCCACTTCAGATTCGTAGATTATATAGATATAGATTCCTAAATATAGAAAACCTTCAACAACTATTTCGGTTGTTTCTGTGGAGGAAACGGGGGTTGTTGGGTGATTTATGGAGATAGGTTGAAGTAGACGAGAAAATGAAACTAACTAAGTACTACTTGATTGCGACCTTATAATCACATTAATGAATTTTAGGATTTGGTTCATATACATTTTCCGTGTAAACTTTGTATGCACTCAATCAGATGTTAAATTATTTAATCATGTTCGATTTTAATTAGTAACTATTTCAAATCGCGCATATAGAATAAAGGTCATTTTCTTCCATTTACATAACAACAGGGCAAGGTTTGTTTACCCATCGACCATAAGACTTTTTTTAAAAATAAATATCGTCTTTTAAAATCTTAATTCAATATACTTCATATCACTCGTATTGGTGGTATAAATAAACTCCATCTAATATATTATATTACTTTACATTTTTTTCATTATTTAAATTATTCAACTACATTTTTTAAATGTTCATATCACTCGTTCAAAACTCTAAAATGGGTTTCATAAAACCCTACGATATACATAACAATTGTATTTTAAATTAATATATAAGAGATCATAATTTAATTTTACATTATTTTATAAATTCAACAATGTACAAAAACAAGGTTGCTTTGAAGGGGAACAGTTGTCAATTGTCATGTCAAAATGTTAAATATCCTCGCTACTCTGACAAAGTGGCGTACGGTTAAGTGAACACACTCAAATTTTCAACCGATAATGGTGTGCTCTTATAATTGTGTATCTATCATGTCGCTTTATTTTTGTAAATGTTCTTTCAACAATTAATGTCAGTGTTTTTGTCTCTAAAATAAATATTAGAGTTTTTGGTTTGGTTCAAGAATATGAATTTTTAATATGTTTTGCGGTTGCAACATTTTTCTGATCTTCCACATTAAAAAAAAAAGTGGTATTATGAAATTGTTACAATTTGTTTGGGTTTAAAACTCGGGACATCCAACTCTTTATCTCTTATTTTGAACTAGTTGAGCTACCCAACACACCATGTGTTGAGTATCTTTGCTCTTGATTTAATTTAAGGAAGACAACACAATTTATTTGGGGATTCATATGTTGTTTTTGGAGGTTTAAGTATAAAGTAGGAGACGAAGAACAATAGTCAAAATGAGGAAAATGAAGTTTCAAACCATAAGAATTTCCAAGGAATCCGGGCCTGGTATTCAAACTACAAATACATGTTACATGAAAATGAAGAGTAGCCGTGTTCAATTTATCAACCTGCAAACTCAAACCAAGCTCCAAACTTTTAACAATCTTCATCTTCAAGTCCATAGCCAACAACTTGGATCCCCCCGAAGTAGCAACGAGTATTTCATTAAAAAAGAGAGTAATATACCTTCACAAGTCACAATAAGTCTGTCCTTGACATTGTTATTATTCTTTTCTTGTATATGCTCATCTAAATTACGAGACATTACTGCATGTAATAGGTAAAATAATAAGACTAGTAATTTTAATTTTACAATGCCCAACTGCATTATGCATTAGAAGAAACTAAATAGTTTGCACTGAATCTGGTTTTGTCCTGTCCTGCTTGTGTGGAACAGATTTTACTGATTAACTATTGGAGTTTTGGTATTTATAAAGTCTAAGGAGTGAAATACTGTCACATGGTGTTTTTTCTAGACTAACCAAATTAGGATATCAGAATTGTCAACAATTATATTTAATATGTTAACAACAATGTTTAGACAACGGTCACCAGTAATGGAAATTCCTTACCAAATAGAAGCAGAATTGTGCGATGTGCCTCCGCCAATGAGTTTTTCCTTCTATGATTCATTAATGTTTTTGCATTCTTATGTTGTTTTTAAGATAAGAGGTTGCATTATCCATATTCTCGATTGTCTACGTTCAATAAGTGTCAACGATAAAAGGGAGAGTAAAGAACAGAAGGAAGAAAGAACAGGAACAAATTTAAAGTAGCAAGGCACTAAATTTTTCTACTACCAAGCTTAGATTTCTTTCAAGTGTAACAGTAACCAACTATAGATGTGTGTACTTGTGTCTGTGTAAATTCATTTTCTTTCTAGGAATAAGATCTCCAGATGACAGCTTTATTTTTGAAGCGGCAATTGCAGAAAAGCTTGAGAAGAAACAGCTGATACAGACCGCAATTGCAAGAAAAGTAGTAATATCGAGAGCCACAAAATCCATGATACATAAGAAATCCCAGTTGCTAACCAGAATTTAAAGCCGTCATTTAAGTTGCAAAATTGGTTGTACTTGATCAAAATAAAATGATAACAGTAACAACTCTCATAGGCAGGAATTCCTACTAAACAATCAGAGAAAATATTTAATTGAAGTACTAATCTTAATCAAGAGCATAGTTGTTACACTTATTTTGATGTTAGAAACATATAGCAAATGAAACTCATAAATGATCAGATGCAACAGCAGCATATTTAAGTGATGAACCTGTTGTTTCGTCCAATGCCTCCACCCAACTTTCTGGAAGACCCAAACACGGTGTTGATTGCTCAGTTAAGGATGCTTCACAGGGCTTTTCCCATTGACTCTTCCCGGTACTTTCATTATAATAATAGAATGCACCACCTCTGGATCTTTTGCTTCCACCTACATGACAAATTAGTGATTAATATGTGATAGTAAACAGTAGGGTACGAATAAAATATAAAATCCTCAAGAGTTAGAAAATGATAAAAGTCTGGTAATTTAAGCTTCGAATGGGAGATGAATTGTCAGCAATTATACCTTTAGACCTAATCATGAACTTCAATCTTAAAATGCAGAATTTCATTATCAGAGTGGAAACCGACATCTGACTCATCCTCTTTCAAATATAAGATGGGGTTATATTCATTTTAATCCATCCATATATACCAAATTTTCATAGTCAATAGGAATTTATATACCTTTTTGGTTTTTCAAACAATTAGTATACAAGATTACAGTGATTACTAAACATGGGGATGTGACGATACCCTAATTATTTACAAAAGTTCATACTAATTAGATTTAGGATAACTGTTTACAAGACATGATGATAAGAACCATAACAGAAAATCAAGTCATTAATGGATAAAACAGTGAATAAAGGGGAATGCATCAGTATTATTCATGGAAATGGAAAATCGTGCCTGTGGAATAACATTCACATATCACACTTCTGTCGGCTACGATCCTACCGATAAGAATACTCTCTCTGCTCTAACTCACCGATCACTTCCAAGATACCCTCTCACTCTCCTTCACTCTCAATATAGCGGGATTCATGACACAACTAATCCATCCCACTTGCACATCAGCATTCTCCCTTTTCCTCTTCTTTTTATTAACATAAATTCCCCACCCTATGGGCTTGGGCAGCTGATATGGTATCGGCCCATTTGAGCCCACATTCACATTTTGGTCCTAACACATGAAGAGAAATTTTACACCTAAGGAAAACGTGTATAATAAGTGATACATACCCATCCTGGAGGCAACTTTTCATTTCCCATAAATTCACCTGAAGTACCTTTCTGAAACTAAAAATCAGGTAAATCGTAAGTTAAATTATCAGGTTGAAAATAACATACCGTAAAATATCTATAAAACATGAGAACTGAACATCAAATTCTAATTAAAAATGCAGCAAAAATATATAAATTAACTAGAAATAACAAAACTAAAAGCTGGTGGATAAGATAGGAAAAAGAATCACAGTAACAAAGGTAAGCTAAAACCAATATTCTTACAAGATCTGCTGTATGTCTATCATCTTTAAGAATATCCAGAGCTTTTAACTTCTGCTTGAGGTACTCTGGCAGTTCTTTAGCTGTAGGTTTCTGCTCTGAACACCTATCAAGTTTAGATTCAGGCTGACCAGATGCATCGTTACCTACTCCACAGTTTCGGAAGCAACAAAGTTAATGTAAACTCACTAGTTCAGTTACTGCAATGTCCAAAGGATGCAGTGGATGACTAAAATAATTTTGGAATCAAATTTACCAGCATCATCAGCGTTAAGCTTGGGAACATCATTATAGGCACCTCCGCCAGGCACACCATATCCATTACCGATTTCTGTGTTTTCAACTAGTGACGATTGACAAAATTGGAATCAGTTGCATATTCTATAAGAAAGAAATGAATATGAGAATTGTCTAGGGATGAGTAATGAAAAAAAATTAGTAGAAGTTTGGTAAAGTATGAATAACTCAGTTCTTTGATTCTAATCAAACTAAAAAATGAGTTAGCAACAGCAGTCGTCGGTCAGTCTACATCCACACAAGTCAATGTCTTGAAAAGTGATTCTCCCCAAGTAAAAATCATGTATATGATTGGTACAGAGTGGGAGGCACTTCTGGTTCAGGCTTTCATGAATTACTCCCATCCCTTGCACCCATTTTTCTTTCTCCA
>Ga0209282_1002213_pt1 | contig 11131 bp, 5 predicted proteins | sample Mtrugardesep15_FD_187529 | JGI IMG/M metagenome (GOLD analysis project Ga0209282, IMG submission 187529) | Root nodule microbial communities of legume samples collected from California, USA - M. trunc garden sep15 (SPAdes) (version 2) | ecosystem: Host-associated > Plants > Roots > Nodule...
CACGCAACTAGATCAACGCAAGTAAGTTGTTGTTTCTTTTTTACAAGTAAGATTATTTTTTGATGGGACAAGAAAGTTTTATCATTAATTTAATCAGATCATATCATGTCAAATAGATATTTGAAGTAATATTTTAAGAACTCATTTGAAATAGTGACATCATAATGCTATTGAATAAATGTGTGAAATTTTTTACGCCATCAATGTATACAAATTAAAATGAAAAAAATAAAAAATTATAAAACATGGTCTATATTCAATTTTTTCATTATAAAAAATTCAAAATCATACTCAAATCACTATGAAAAATACGTGAGCATAGTTGTTTCCTACGAAAATGTCCACATGTAAGTCCGCAGGAAATATAAAAATAAGCCAATGTTTCTTTCGCAAGAATTTCATCAGTAAAAAATTATATTACCTTAGGATTTTCCTGCCAAAACAGGATCCGCTGGAAATCACCCTCTACCAAAACAGGATCCGCTGGAAATCACCCTCTAGTAACAAAATTCGCAGCAAAATTCCCAAGAATTCCTGCGGATACATTTCCTTGAAAAATCTGCAGGAAATTCGCTGATTTCTAGTAGTGGGTCGCTCCGCCCATGATTGGTTTCATTGTTTATTCAAAATTTGAGGCTTTAAGTTTGATTCAGTTTTATTGATATTTTGTACTTTCCCATACTAGTTGAATTGAAATAAATGAGTGTAAATTATGGGAAATTCGGAGACACTGTGTGTTTCTTTGTTCTACAAATCAATACCGTTTGGCTTTTGTGAATTCATCACAAGAGACTTTTTCATTAATGTTTTGTTATTTAATTAACATGTTACTATATATATCACATATTGGTGAATGTTTCTTAAATTTCTATATGAATTTTCATCGCTATCAAGTTCTCAAACAAATTTTACATATGAGATGAATATTCATCTCCATGCTCTTATGCTTTCTAACATGGTATCACGAGCCTCTCGTTCAAATTAATACCGTCCTTTGAGAAAATATGACAACAATGATGAATATCATTTTGACTATAATTCAGATTTAGAAATGAAAACTCATAAAACTTTAATAAGTTGCTTCAGAGAACTCTTACTTATGTCTGCATTAGCTTTCTTGGTCATTTCAATGGCAGATTGACACTTCTTGTGAACCTTTGTATATTTTTTTTTTCTTTTCGAAAGCAACCTGTGGCTCATTCACAACCCATCATCACAAGGAGTTTTACCACCCTATGATAAGCCAATTCTTTTACTCTACAACTTAGCAAATTATTTCCTTTTTGCTATATACAACAATCGGGTGATGAACATCTATGTTTGTTTACCAAAATAAAATATTCAATTGCATGAATTTTCAATTTCAGTGAGTATATATCTCTAATAGTGAGGTTTGGCAACATACTTCATATTAATCACAAGTGAAGCTTTAACTCACATGTCTTCATCAATGTCTTCATTGCATCAATGTTTTATTAATAGACTGCAGATTGGTGTGTGATAAGAGCATGTGTTTAGAGTCCGATGCATATTGTTCAATTTGGAGTATTGATTTTGGCTTGGTGATCTATAACCATTTGATTAATGGTCTGCTGGTGGATTCACCACAGATTGTCAATACAGCCTAAAATGTTACATATGTATGTTTTGAACAAATGGTGGTAACATCGATGTTTAACATGGTTGTTGCTAACAAAAAGATAATTTTAGGATTTGCACTCAAGAAAGATACTAGTGATACAAAGGGAGACGCCGGCTATTGACGTGTGTAAAGGGCTACCTGGTGATAAAGTGCGATTAAGTATATTCAATCCTCTTAGGATCAAATACAAAGTGATTTGTGGATGAATAAATTTGATTGGGATCATACTATCCATTTGCAGCCAACTAGTCCTTCAAATGAGAAGAATGTGAGTGCGGTTTCGGAGGCTTATGAAGCAAGAAAAGATGCATATGGTGTTTGTATTTAACAGAATGAGATGAGTTCAAGAAACTTGATTATCAGAATATTTATGATAATATGAGAAAACTGCATTTGTTTTCGATTGAAGGAATATTGTTGATTGTGAGAAGCTAGGTGAGATTGGTTAGTTATCAGAAGATTCATTATTTATTCAACTGGTAAGCCGCTTGATTCATAGCTCAAAGACATGCCTAATGTGGCCTTAGACATTACTTAATTTTCTTAAATCAAAATTTGAGGCTTCAAGTTTGACACAATTTTATTGAGAAAAAAAAAATCATTCACATTTTTACTTGATGTATTGTACCTTCCCATAGTAGTTGTTATAAATGGGTGTAAATTATGGGAAAGTTGGAGGCACTATGTTTGTGTTACTTTGTTCTACAAATCAATCATGTTTGGTTGTCTTTGAAAATCGCGTCGGAGATAAGTAAAGTATGAGTAAAGAGTGTTTAACCCATAAATCGAAATTGAATGGGATGAATTTAAGAAACTTTGAGTCTAATCATTTACTTCATCCGTTTTAAAATGAGTGTCATTTTAGGTTGCTACACATATTAAGAAATGCAATAATGTTGTCTATATACACAACACTTTTACTAAAATAGCCTTGTTAACTATTGGTGCATTTTCCATCATTATAAATTAAGTAAAATGTGGTATTTTGGAAGTAGTGTACATAGTAATAATTAAGGGGTACTATTGGAAAAAAGTAATTAATAGTGCATTGAAAACTGAAAGTGACATTCATTTTGAAACAATTTTTTTGACTTAAACGACACTCATTTTGAAACAGAGGGAGTAGTTGTTTGGTTGTTATTATGACCTTAAAAGAGACTTTCTTTCTATTTAATTAACATATTAATATCCGTAAAACCTAACCACAAAAAAAGTTTAAATGACTTGACAATATGATATTTTTAGAAATCGTGGTTAGGCCTAATACATTTCCATAAAAGCGGCTTATGAGGTGAGGATTGTCCCCACTTATAAACATATTGTACAATCTCCTATTCGATGTGGGACTCTTAACACACCCCTCACAACCAGCACAATTGAGCTTGGTTCGTGGACATAAATGATAGGTGAGCCCATAGCAGAAACCTGATAGCATGTGACCTAATGAATCTTGAAGATGCTCTGATACCATCTTAAAAATCGTGGTTGGGCTTAACACAATCTCACAAAACCAGCTTGTGAGGTGAGGATTGCCCCCACTTATAAACATATTATCAATCATCTCCTATCCAAAGTGAGAGTCTTTAAGAGATATTACTAAACTAGAAACCTTTATTTAAGTTCGAATATGAGATCTAGTAGTTGTAGGCCTAAGTTTCATGTTACTATCACAGATTAGTGAATGTTTGAGAAGTTTCTTTATGGAAAAGAATTGGTATGCTCTAAGTTGTACTTTAACACATAATTAAGATTCTAAAGTCTGTCTAGTGTCTAATATCCAAACATACTGAAATAACCACCAATTCATAAATATAAGCCATAGATACAATATTATTTAGTACACCAAGTGTTTAAGGACCATCGATTTAAAAAAGATGATAAAAATTTATAGTCATGTTTCCTTTTTTTTAAGAGGTAAAAATTATATTAAGATAGTTCACCTGGCATAAGGTATGCTCAAAAGAGAAAAAAGAAACTCCCTACAAAACTTTTAGTAGTATAGGCAGTAGTATTAGTTTAGAGTCTAGTTGGATAGTGTAGAAGAATTTAGATGATAGTTGGAATATAGTAGTAAGTAGTGTGAGGATTTGGAGCAAGAATGGATTGTATTGCGCTCTAAATTGGATTGATTACAAATGGAGATTAGAAAAATGATATTTGTACAACCACTTTATTTATAAATTTTGACAACTCTCTCTCCCTCATAATCATATTATGTTCTTATTCTCTTTTTTCCTTTTTCTCTCTCTATTGTTTTTAACCAATGAAAAGAGAGAAAAAAGCAGTTGTCACAAAAGTTGTCTCAAATGTTTGTTCAAATATCATTAATCTTACAATTGAGTACTTGCTTGCCTATTTATAATGTGGATGTCATATTTTAGATGCTTAATTCTAGATTCTTCATGACATTTCCTACTACATGTGTAGTATTAATCAAATCAAAATCTACTAAACTATTCTAGAAAAATCTAGATTTGTACATCAATTCTTAAACATTCTATAAATTACTATTGCATTCTAAACAATTCTAGAGTTATGCATCACATTTTAACACTTATCATTGATGCATATTTGGTAACTCCAAACATAGTTTGTAGTAGCTCAAGTCTTGGTCTTGGTCTTAGTCTTCTGTAGTGGAATAGTCGAGTTGGATCTGCTTAGTTGCTTCTGCTTTTCTGATAAAGTGATATTAGATTGTTATGTGTTTTGTTCTAATGTGATGCACCAGATTCTTTGTATTGCAATTGCATATTTGTTATCATAGTAGAGTATGGTGTTGATTCAAAATATGTTTAACATTAACACCTTAAGTTTTGATGATAACAAAGTATTAAAAGTTTAATTGTATATGCAAATATTTGTTCAAGTGTGCAGGACCAAAGATTAAAATTTATAAGTCTTTAAGCAAGGTATATTGGTTCTGGAAGAACAAATGAGAGCAAAGGAATTTACAAAGGAAGCTTATGTTGCAAGTTAGAGTCTGAAGAAGTCTGAGTCTGAAGACCATCGGAAGTTGATAGTCAGAGTCTGAAGCCTTCAGAGTCTGAACCTGAATTCAGTTTATTTGGTTATTTGAAGACACAAGATTGCAGAAGGAATAGAAGCCTGGAGCAACAGCTATTTAAGAGGAATTATAAGGCATTGGATGCTTATCCGCTGAAGAAGCACAGAAAAAGGACAATAGTATAATTGTACAACCACTACTCCACTATTGTTTGTGCATAGTACAAGATACAGTTGTGTCTCTGCTGGTTAATTCTCCATACAAGGAATGAATTTCAAATTATTCCCTCCTAGGACATTAACCGAATCAAGCAATAGACCATTGGTGATTGATCAATCTTCAACAACGGCTCTTTTGATGTGCTGGCAGTTCTCCAACGTATCTTTCATACCTCTATATAAAGGAATGAAGACTTGAAGTTTTGGAGAGACTCTACAATGTTTTAACTGTGTCAAAACTCTGCTGAAATTTTTGTGCATCAAATAAGCCTGCTTTTTGTTTTTCTTATATAATTGATATTTTAAAAAAGATATGAAACAAAATTAAAGAGATTTTAAAAAAGATATGAACAAAATTAAAGAGATTTTAAAAAAGATATGAAACAAAATTATAGAGATCGAGTGACCGAAAAATAGGATTTTAAAAAAGATTTGAAACAAAATTCCATAAAAGATATATATTGATACGAGTGAAAAATAGCAACAATTACTTCGACAAACAACAATTTATATATATATAGTTTGCGGTTGAAGGAACAAACAACGTTGCCAAACCCTTTCTTTCACAATCAGAGAAAATAGGTTTTCTCAGTCAGTGAAAAGTTTCCTGCGACCATGACTAGTATGGAATTTGAAGTTCTACTGGAACCAAGGGTTGACCTGTATGATCTTGCTGCGAATGAATTTGACTTCAGAGAAAATTTTGTGGATATGGGTTGGATGGAATACTTCTTTGCAGAAAAGAAACCTATCTACACCGAGCTCGTAAAAGAATTTTGGATGAGTGCAAGGGTTGATAATGGCATCATCTATGGTTATGTTCAAGGCAAGGTGGCTATAATCTCTTTGGAATTTTTGCCACAGGTTATTAAGTGCTATGCTGAAGGTGTGAAGTTTTCTGATGAATGGAATGAGGAAGAAATCAAAGAGGAACTTCAAGGAATAATCTTCGAGAAGCCAAACGGAAAGAGTTATTCGGACTTGAATCCGGAATACAAGGTTCTATACAAAATTATCTCTGGATGTATCTTACCTCTAAGAAATTGTTCCAAAATAGTAACTCGGAGTTATAAGTTTATCATGTGGCACTTTGCCAAAAAGATAAGTATCAATCTTCCTGAGTTGATACTTGATTTTTTGAAGAGAGCTATTTGGTCCTCAAGATCTGGAAAGGTTAAGACTATCCCTCTTGGAAGAGTGATTTCTGGTTGTCTTGAAACTTTTGGAATCATTGATAGTCTTCAAAGATCCAAAGACTTCAGTATCGCACAATCCTTAAAACCCTCTTTTGGGCCACTTTTCAACCAAATAACTCTTTCAAGGTTGAAAGTTCGTTCACGTGATGTAGTTGAGAGACTTCTTAAAGAAGATGAAGAAGCAAAACGAAGAGAAGCTTCATCTGCCACACCAACAAGGAAAAATAGAAAGGGGAAAAAGTGTGTTGCGACTGATTCTACTCGGAGAGTGACCAGAAGCAAAGAAATTGATGAACTTCCACCCATTGGTACATCGCCTCTATTGTCTGTCATTTTTCCAGAAGACAATGAAGAAGTCATATTGGAGTACCGTAAAATTATAGCTGAAGATTTTCTCAGAGCTAATCCAAATTACATATTTCCAACTGTTCGGTATGAAGACTATGACGAGGACAACAAAGATATAGTAAAGGAGTATATGAAGAAGATGGAAGAAGAAAAAGCACAGGAAACTACTGCCGTCACTGCTCCTGAGTCAAAGAAGAGATCAGCATCTTTAAGTAATCAAGTGCCTTCCAAGAAATCTAAGGTATTAGATGATGATGCATCTTCATTTGGTATTCCTAAGGAACCTTTTCGGTATGATCATCCTGCAATTTCTAGATCTTCTGCTGTAGTCACAAGGGAAGAAACTCTGAAAAATTGTTCAACAGCAACAAGAGTTTGTAGCTTTTATGGAAACATCAAATCAGAGACGTCATGCAGATACAATTAATGTTATCAAGAACCTTACCAGTTTAGTCCAGAAGATCTTAGACAAACCTTAGGATTATTTTTTAATTGTACGCTGTCTTTAGGTTTTCTTTTGTACTGACATTTTTTTAAGTTTAATTATGATTCTCTTTTTTATATCAATATCTCTTTATAATTCTGTCTTCACCATTTAAAAACCATTTTTTCAAATGATTTTGACGATGATGTTCTTTCTTTTTAAACCTTTTTGAGTGATACCTATAAGGAAAGAAACTGATAAATTAACTAGGATGAAAATTGATGAACAAAGTGTTGCCAACACTCGTAAAATAAGCAAACGCATCTGCACATATTATCATCATAGTATCTAATTATAAAAGACATTTTTCTGTATTTGATATATTATATGAATGTTTGTATGTAATCATCTCTGATAAATACATATGAGTGGTCGTCAACCTTGCTTTGATAAACTTAACCTTGAAAAAGAGTTATCAAGTTTCTATTTTACTATTGGAATTTGCGTCTTTTACACGAGCATCTCAACTTTCTCAGACTAATTCTCGTAGAAATTAACCTGAAATTAGGAATTATGTGATTTGCAATATTGTTTTTTGTAAAGATTAATTGCACCAACATTTATCAATTCGAAATAGAATTTCTTTATGTAAACATGATGTCTGCTACTTAGTAAAGTTTTGTGTTTCCATAATTACAAGAATTCAGGTTTCTTTGAGGAAGAAGGCAGAAATTGATGTAATATGATTTTATTTTATTTTATTTTGAGATCATTTATGTTCATTTGTACCTTAAGCATTCTCATATTATTACAAGTGAATCATAATATAGTCCCTTAAAAAGAAAAGTAAATCATAATATAGCTAAATATCCACATTCCTTTAGAAAGAATCAAGTGTATTGGATGCACCAAAACTAATAAATGATTACTACACAAATAATATGGATTGGGGAATAAACAACATTCTAGCTGTTACCACTGATGTATCTCTCTAAGTTGTTAAAAGTCACTGGCAATAATTATCCAACAAGTCTTCCGGATGCTGAGACTTCCAAGCTAGTAAGAAATCTTGAAGGTCATAGTCAAAAGATCGCAACTCTAGCATGGAATAACCGTCATATTTTAACTTCCAGAAGCCATGAAAAATCGATAATCAACCATGCTGGTAATAAGATTTAGCTCTTCTTATTAAAGTTTTTAGATGTACAATGTATATGAATATAGAAATCTTTTGATAACATTTGTAGAGTAACATTTTGTTGTATTTTATTCTTGTATGCAGTTAGAGCAAGAAGTGAGGATTTTCGGGTAAAAGCACGCAGAAGTTTGTGGTTTGAAATGGTTGAAAAGCGGTAATTTATTGTCGAGTGGTGGCAATGAAAATCACATCTATGTATGGGACGCAAATAAGATGAACTCATCAAGTTTCTTGCAGTGTTTTAAAGACCATTGTGCTGCAGTCTTGCTTGGTGCCCTTATGATTCAGCTGTGCTTGCTTCTGGAGGCGGCACAGACGATAGATGTATTAAGTTGTGGAATGTAGAAAAGGGAACCAACATTTGCAGCATAGATACCAATGATCAGGTAAGGATTAAGAATTTCTATTCGCCAAAAAAACACTATTTTGTCTTGGAAAGATGTTTCCATTATATTTTCTTGCTGAAAGATAGTTGCTTCCAATAATCTGCAAATTATGGTGCCTTATGCAGGTTTGTGGTTTACAATGGAATAGACACCATAAAGAGATATTAAGTGGTCATGGCTTAATGAGTCATCCATCATTCTCAGGTATGCTTAATGAGTTCTAATTAGAAGGTCCATAGTCCAATTCCTAGAAATTGGTATAACTACTAATTTACTAACATTTTTTTGATTAAAAAAAACATTAGTCCAATTTGAATTTTTAAAGCATGCAGTAATGTCAGTCATTCACTTAACAAGAACATTTGATATAGTTGCTTGGGATTGTTTTCAACAAGTGACATAATATATGCTGATAACTTCAACTTCGTTAAAACATATAAACATGAATGAAGCCACTTAACCTTTATCAAGGTAATTATTCCTTTCGAGTTACACTAATGCTCATTTCTCTTGCATTGTCCAGATGGGTTAACAATGGTTCAAAAGCTGGGGAAGATGAGACTCTTTGCTTTTGGGATGTTTTTGGACCACCTGTTACTGATACAAGAGACTTCAGTTCTGGTAACTTATTGTCGATGATTACAAATAAGATGATAGAAACTTAACAATTTTGTTCTTAGGATAGGAATTCTTGTGTATAATTTTATTATTCACACAGATCTTACTGCAGTAGTGATTTTTTAAATTTAATATACTTAATTTTGTTAAGAAAAAAAGAGCTCTTGTATTAATGTTATCAGGCAGCAGAATATTGAAGTGGATTTTACTGTCCTATATTTATCAATTATACAGCCTTCAATCATATTAATGACCATAGAGAGCAAAATTTGCAGCTTGAAGCCACTAAACCTGCTTGAGTTAGCAAAAATGAAAGGAAATACAACTTTTAAATTTATCCTGATAACATCAAAGTCTTGTACACACCTAACTGGTGCAAAATATAGGCCATTCTGAACTCTATACTCTAGACCAAAAAAACTCGCATTGTATTCTAGTCAGTATCACCATCTGCAAGTATCTCAGGAGCAGGCGTAGCTTCTCCGGTTGTTGATTTTTCTTCTTCCTCTCTTCTTTTCCTCTCCTCCTCTTTCTCCCTCTCCGCAATTACAGCCTTAGCTTTCTCAAGTCTTGAGCTGACTGCTTCCCAAGACACAAGTTTATCCATGAACACTGATATATAATCAGGGCGCCGATTCTGCGAAGATAACAGCTTAAATTTATTAATTTGTTATTTGTTAATTAAACAGAACTCTCAAATATAATGATCACTGTACAATTTTGGGAACTACATCTCACCTGATAGTCAAGGTAGTAAGCATGCTGTATAAAAGTGAAATGTACATATCACAAAGTTAGTAATTTGGTATTGATGAAATAATAGTTTTGAAGTCATTGAATCATTAACAGAAAAGTCTGATTAATATACCTCCCATACGTCAATGGTAAGGAGTGGCTGCAAAAAAAATCAAAATGAATCACATCAGAAACTTCTATTGTTATTAAATAGAGATTCAAATCATGAATCGGGAGACCTATTTACCAAATCACAAATCAAATATTATTTGAATCTTAAGCTACATTACCTATAAAATCATGACATTTAGTATAAACAAGCGAGATAACAAATTTATAAATATCATATATAAACCTCACAATAATTCAAGCTTCAAGTCATCAACCATATGACAAAAGAAAAATGACTGGCTAAACAAAGTTGACATATAAAAGTGGCGAACTATACTAGGTTTAGATAGTGATTCATTCGAATGAATTAAGATTTTTAATAGTGAATCAGGATTCTTCATAATGAATCAGGATACAGAATGAGACTCATATCCAAAATAGATACACTCTAGAGATTAGTATAAATTGAGTTCATTTTTGCATCAAATTGAGATACGACTAGTATGTATTATGAGATATACTCATAACCATTCTATCCTACCCCAGCATTCATGTTTCAAAACATTTAAAAACTAAATAAGCATGATGATTGATTGTGTGACCATATAACTAGTCCTTACTACTTACATGATGATGGTTCCAAACAAGGGGGTTCACAGCATTAGGACTCTTCAGCACGACTAGCTTTTTGTCCTCCTCAGTTGCAAGAGGATTTACTGCATTTCCAACATCAAGTCTGTTTTCTTTATCTGTATTTCATAGATGACAGAAAGAAAAAGAAAACAGGGTAAAGAACACTTTCTGAGTTAGATATACCGAAGAGAACAAAAATGCCAAAAAGTAAGCATATGGTGGAAAGGGTAATTTACACACATGCAAGCCATGCCCATCCTGAACCAAATTGTGTCGAAGCAGCAAGCTTGAACTGTTCAACGAATTTTTCAAATGAACCAAAGTCTCTTTCAATCAGTTTTAGAAGTTCCCCAGATGGCTTTCCACCACCACCAGGTTTCATAGACTCCCAGAAGAAATCATGGTTCCATACCTGAAATAAATTGATCAAGATTACTAAGATATGGTTCAGAAACATGAATTAGACTTTATATGTATAAGTATATGCATGCCTGTGCTGCATTGTTGAAAGCTGGAAGAATGTCTCCATTATTGTACGACATAATTATGGTTTCTTCTAGTGACTTTCCATCTAGATCCGTTCCTTCAATTTGCTTGTTCAAGTTATCTACATAAGCT
>Ga0209282_1002214_pt1 | contig 11131 bp, 9 predicted proteins | sample Mtrugardesep15_FD_187529 | JGI IMG/M metagenome (GOLD analysis project Ga0209282, IMG submission 187529) | Root nodule microbial communities of legume samples collected from California, USA - M. trunc garden sep15 (SPAdes) (version 2) | ecosystem: Host-associated > Plants > Roots > Nodule...
CAGTCAAACAATAAATGGCCATCCGATTAAATCAAGGGTACATATACACCTTTTCTAATTTTCCACTCTCAACCCACAACACAGGGTAGTAAAAAGGAACCACGCTATTATAAGTTGTATAAAATTGAAAGCCTCCTTCTCCATTTCTTCCTGTGTGACTGTGTCAATCACTCTATCTTGATGCATTTCTCATATATTTATCGTGAATGAAAAAAAACCCATCACTGTGAAATTGATGGATTGCAATGAAATGAATTGGATTTCTTAATTGAATTGGAACTCACCTTCATGAAATGAATTGGCCACCTGATACAAGCCTTGAAGGAAATGAATCCCAGAAAACTAAAACACAAAAAATAATAGATAGAAAACCTTGATGTTAATGAGTTCCTGAAATATGGGTTCTCTTCCTTTCTAGGAGATTCTCGACTAGATCTAGTGTTAGGGGTGACTCACCGATAATTTTGGATTCCTCATTATTTACCCAAAACAAGTAATTTAACAAAAAGGAGAAATCGTGTATGTGAAACCATTGAAACTTTTTGATTTGAGATGGTGAGTGCTCACATGTTAAAGGAATAAAAGGGAAACTTGTACTGATTGACCGAAAAAAGATGGGTTGGCTACAAGCAGAAGGAACGGCGTTGAAGGTTGGTTTTCCCATTTCTCTATCTGTGTTGTGGGATGACTGTGGAAAACTGAAGAAGGCGAATCTTGGCCATTTATTTGATCGGATGGTTGTGTATTGTTTGACTGCATGACTGCGTCATTTTTCTGACTGCAGTGAATCACATTCCGTTTACTTGTTTGCTTTTCATGTATTGTTTTGTTTTGTTTTGTTTGTTTGCCTTTATAAAAAAAAAATCTTTTGAAAAAGAGAAATATGTATATCTATACAATGAAATAAATGTTCTTAAGGGAAAATCGGATTGACAAAATAAACTAAAATAACTTTTTCACTGCAATCAATGAGAAATATTTCTTTTTAATTATATAAACCAAATAATATAGAAATAATTTTATAAAAACTAACAAAAACTTGACCTTTGACAATTTTCTTGCGATTCAATCTAATTATCTGCAAAAAAGTGTGTACAAGAAATATGTCTTAAAGTGTGTTCAAGAAATATTTCTTTTTAATTATATAAATTGAATAATATAGAAATAATTTTATTAAAACTAATAAAAACTTGATCTTTGGCAATTTTCGCGCGGTTCAATTTAATTATTTACAAAAAATTACCAAATTATTCCCTGATATTTTTCAAATTGAGGACAAATTAGTTTATCTTTTATAATGATTATGGACTAATTTGTCATTCATATAAAATTATCAATGAATAATTTGAGCATTATTTTTTAAGAAAATGCTAACAAGTGTCTTATGTCATTGTTTAAGCAATCAAAACTATTAACTTTTACATCAAAAATTGTGTAATTATATCTTTTATTAATATGTATTTTACTTGTATTTTCAAGATTTTTTTTCTTATAGATTTTTTAAGAAATATCTTTATAACATTTATTAGCAAGATTCTTATTTTTGTAAAAGACTATATTAGACCGCAAGAAAATTTCCGAGGGACCGAATTGGATTGTGATGCATGTTTGAGTCAAACATAAAAATGAGGAGACGCGGTAGTATATAAGTAACGGTTCCACTTCAAAGTTTGGAGTGCAATACAACTAACGCTTATAGGTGCTGTTTGCTGAGAAATGGGTCAGTCTCGTGCGTCACGCTCTTCTGCTCACGACAACAGGTTTCTTTCTTTCTCATTATCATTTCTTCTTTGTTGCTTGCAAATGAAACTTGCCATCAACGCTAATACTACATTCTTCTGCTGTGTTCTTCACATAATACAATGATAAAATTTGGACGTTGTTTGAGAATTAGGGTTTAACTTTAACATCATCAACTTTTTCTCCAAGAGTTGGAGTTTCTGATTTTTTTTTTTTTTGGACTCAGGACTAGGAATTCTTGTATACTATGATTATGAAATCCAATTTTCTCTCTTGTTTATGTTAATGTTATGCTTATGCGGCTATGCCAATACTTTATTTATGCAAAAGAGAAGAGTACTAGAGGTATAAATGGTCTGATATGAGAAGGAAGAAGACATACTTAGAGAGAGCGTAGAAGGCGAGATAAATTAATCTTGTTTATACAAGATTAATGCCTTTCATAAAAGTGTTTTATCATTTGACAACGTGTCGTAGGTATGTGTTTGTGTATTTTGCACTTGAGATCCTCATTGTCTTTTAGGGTTTGATTTTGGAGAAGGGCTGGAAGGGGGTGATTTATCTTTTTCCAAACTGAGAAAATTTTAAAATTTTAGTTGTAATTGAATAAGGAATGATTAGATTAGAGTCAGCTGTTGAACTTGAGAGTTTTCTTAAACTAGGAGAGCTTCCGTAGACTCGACTTGTAACCTTTAAATGACACGTAGACGTAATATATTACCGTTAAAACTAATAATTTGACTACCAATTCAATAATAAAGCAAAATAGAAAACCACAATCTTGCTATTAAATGGAGAATTAGACTACATGACAGAACTAAAATAATCAAACTGAAAGAATAAAATCACATTCCAAAGAGTGTATTCAAAATGTTAAATCATGAAATTGATATCCAATAGAGACTAAAGATTCAGACCAGCAACACATTCCTCCTAGCATCCGGGGGTTCTAAGTGAGGCTGAAAGAGGGAAATAAAATCATCGGAGATTGTGCAGTACTTTCTGCTGGCCTTTGCTAGAGATTTGTTGATCAAATGTGTTCGCTGGAAGGACAAAAGCTTGTCTGCAAAGGGAACCCTACGTGAAATTTTAAAGAGGGGCCGGATTTTTGCTCAAAGGTCTGAGCTTGGGTGAAGCTTCAATCATAAATAGGTAGGAGGTCCAAATCCCAATTGAAGTTTTGAAGGACAAAGGTATAACTTGAATACCTTAGAGCTCAAGAGAGGCTATGATCGAAAAGGTTAAATGGAACAAATGAAACAGACTCAAAGGCTGCGTTTTGGGCATTTTTTCATTTGCTTCCATATATCTATCTAACTCGTGACTTAAATCGTTTGTCTACCCGAGTTGATATGAATTTACTAGAGTATACTAAAAAACGAGTCTCTGTGCCCGTTGACTTGCTCTTGCTACCTAAACACCAAGTTTACTCATCAAAGTTTACAAGTTAACTTGCGAGTCTGACAACCATGAAAAGGTTATGTGGTTTACTCTTATTTAATTCCTCTTATTTCAGACATTTTTCTTTTAAATAAGAATGTTTTCTTAACATGAGAGATTTCCTGCCTTTCTTTCCCTTATGAAACTCCTCCATCAAAACGTACACCCAGCGGAACTTTAATATATCTTGATTATATCTTCTTATCTTATGCTGAAAGTGGTGTTTATACTTCCTATATACAATACATTGGTTTTATTTGGTGGCATTAGTTAAATTATCTTACATTCTAAGTTTCATTTATTTTATTTATTTTTTATTTCTAACTGTTCAAATTGTGGTCACAGGACTAGGAAACCTTGTTTATTATAGAACCAGTTCTTCTCTCTCATTAATGTTATCGTCGTGCTTATGCCATTTTTTCATTTTACAATTATGTTGTTTTATAAAATAGAGAAGAGTACTATTAGGTGGTCTGGTATGAGTGAGAATAGGGTCTATTGAATGAGAGCGTGAAATATGAGAGACATAGATCTTGATTGCCCATAATGTCATGGCTGTTTTGCTTAAATATAGTTATGATCATTCATTTATGATTGTATAATAAAGGTTTTCCCTCTGATAGGAGCATGTAGTCACATGATATCACTTCGTAATTTGTATGTATTCATGTGTCATTGCTCTTTAGTCCTTCATGATTGCTGCAAAATCCTTATAGTTTTTTCAGGGGTGGATTTTGGACAGCAAAGGGGGGATAATTTTTCTTTTTCAAATTGAGATAATAAACAATGAATAAGGATTGGAAGATTATTTCATTGTTTTCATTTAGTGGCCGTGGTTAAATTAATTTACATTCCAAGTCACTTTTATTTCTTATTCATTTTTTCTAATTGTTCATAAAACTTGGAACGGTATTAAAAACCATCTTAGGGCTTGTATGGTTTCCTAAGGTAGGGCTGTTTATATGAAACAAATCAGCTGTAATGTCTTATCACAAATCATCTTTACAGAAAATTAATTAAAGATGACATGAACAATTTAAAAGAATGACATGATCAAGCCATCTTATAAAAATCGAGTCACATCTCACATGATTATTGAAGGATTTTCCATTTCCCATTTTACTGTGCAACTGTGTTCAACTGCTTATTCATTTTTGTTCAACTCATGGGAAATTTCAGTTAGATGTTGTGGATTTTATTTTTCTTACCGCTTCGGAAATTGTAGTTATGTAGCTTCTAGTTACTACGGGCTTCGCCTAACATGTGACGTGGCAGGAATATCATACTCCCTGCGTCCCATATTAAATGTCACTTGGGAGAAGGGGTTAAGTGACTGGATTAGTTGGTTTTAGATTGTACAAACTATCGGAAATTATGAGCAGAGCGGCTGCTTTTTATAATCTTCATTGATCATATCTTAGTGAACTTTCAATTTTCTCTTGTTTTATAAGTGGCCTAGGCCTTTACTGTGCTATAGGTCAAACCAAGTTGAATTTCATGTATATTTTTCTTCTCCACTTTCTGCATTCGCCCGAGGCAACAGACAATTTTGGATTACCTTTAGGTGTTTAGTTGTTTACATGTTCTGTCAAATCGGTTTGAAAGATTTTCCAAGCGTATAGGTTTGTTCATGGGTTTCAACTTTCAAGGTGTAAAGTACAAAGTGGGAAAGTTATAGGCTGTTAATATTTGTACAAGAATACATTTTTTCTTCTTCTTCTTTCATTCTTTACTGTTTGTCGCTTTTATGAGAGAAAATATATTGGATGTTTAAGATAGACATGTAGCGGGTCTATGATTAATATTGTTTAAAACAAGTATGTAATAGGGTTTTGAATCAAAACTAAGAAATATATGTATGTCTTTCGTGCATCAACTTTGTGGCATACATGGTTATTACAGGTTCATCATTTTAGATATCATGGAATCTTAAAATGGTTTTATCCAATAAGGTGGTTAAATTTTCAGGTTAGAAGAAAATTAGAAATAACAAACTCAATCTGAAATGTTCTTCCTGTGAATAGTTGCATAATGTCGGTTCTTTTTCTTGTTCATATTTAATAAACTTCATCCCTTCAGGAGGGATGAGTGGACTTGTGAAAGAAACAATGTGTGCTTCTTTTTGTCCTAGATATTTTTTTTTTAGCTTTAGTAGATTTTTGTTTTGAAGCATGCCCTTCAATGCATTAAAATTCTGCCTGAATGCTTAACGCCACATATGTTGTAATGTTGTTTCTTTCTTTGCTTTCTGCTTTTAGGTCCAAGAGGAAAAAGGCCGCTTTAAATGCTGATGATTTAGAAGCTTCATATGCAGGTGATTTTCATTAACACATTATCGTTTTCCATCAAAAGGCCGATATTATCTTCTGTAACACCGTTTTCTAAATGTTGTAGGCATGGGAATAACTGATGCCAAAGTATCACTATATCACTGTAATTACTGCAAAAAAAATATTTCAGGGAAGATTCACATCAAATGCGCTGTATGTCAAGATTTTGATCTCTGCATAGAGTGCTTCTTTGTTGGTGCTGAGTTGACTCCTCATAAAAGCAATCATCCATATCGGGTTATGGTATGAAATCTTCTTTGAGTTGTTCCTTTTTTATAATTATTGTGTTACTTTCACGTAGTCACATCTTTTTTTTTTCTTTTCTGAAAATAAAATTGGAGGAATGTACAATATCTAGGGTGGAGGGAGACCACAAAATGTTATTGGCCAAACAGATAAAAAAATGTTTCGTTTTAAATGGTCTATCATTAGACATGATGCTGTTTTATCCATGTAGCCGATCCTTAGGTGAACTTGGATCGTAAACAATGAGTCTACTTAATATTTAAAATAATACTAAAAAACTCTTACACATGACATATATACTTTTATAATATCATCAAGACAACAAAAATTAAAAATTTCAACATCTGCATCGTCGGTGAGTGTCTTGGTTGCAACTTGGAGACTATTTTCGTTCGCTTTACTCTCAGTTCATTAGTAAACAATAGAAGAAAATAGGGTTTTATAAGTTGGACCAAACTTAAAAAAAAACTGACCTCATAAACTTATTGCTAAACTCACGAATCACGAGTTTATGCAAGTCCACCAGTTAACCACTATTTCATCCGAAGCAATGAAAAACGGTTTCCTCAACCGAGTCGACCAATGTTGGACAACGGGAATCACAGTATCACACAAATCCACGAGTTAACTAGTGATTTTGATAACCATCCCACCTAGTAGGAAAATGTTTTGGTGGTTGTTGTTGGATAAAGTTTTTGTTTAAATTTCTTTAAGTGATATTGTATGTCAGTATTGTGGATGGGATGGAATCTTTTTTGCTTTCGTTTTTTTATATCTTTCCTTTTCTTGTAATAAAAATTTTATTTCCTAAAATAAAATGAAGAATCGGCAGGATTGAACTAAATACTAGAGATTACACTAACTATCAGATATGAAGTCCTTTGATGGTGATGATTTGCTGCATGCAAAACAGATTGTTAGTAACTTGGAAAACTATTAGCACTTGCTTTTGTAGTCTATAAATATTGTGCAGTATCACATTAGGATGATAGCTATTCTTTTCCCTCGGAAAATACTTTTATGTTTCACTAAATATGTTGAAATAAGCTGTTTCTGACTTGTTCCATTTGCTTTAATCAGATATGCTTATATATAAATTCTCTTATAAAGGGTGATTTGAACTCTGTAATGAGCATAGCACAAACTTTCCTCCTATTTATTCCCTTAATGGCTACCATAATGAGATAAAAGCTGAATGAAATTCTCAACTCGTTCTTGATTTGTGTACTTTCAGCATACATGTATCTTTTAAAGCTGAAGGCAATAATATTTCATTTTGAATGAAGTTTCCAGCATGGATGAATTTGTGTACTACTTGAAGTTTTAAAATATATTTCTTTTTACAGGACAGTCTATCTTTTCCGCTTACATCTCCAGATTGGAGTGCAGGTGAAGAGAAGTTACTTCTTGAGGTATGTGGTCTTAGTATGGGGAACTTTTTTATCTTCTTTCTTCTTACCTGCTATATGTTAAATGTTGTTTGCTTTTTTACCTTATTTCTTTTTATCAAAATTGTGTATCATAACAAGCTTGTTTTGTTTTAGGCCATTGACATGCATGGATTTGGGAATTGGAATGGTGTTGCTGAAAACGTTGGGACGAAAAGCAAATCTCAGTGTATTGACCATTATAATGCTGTATATCTGAATTCGCCATGTTTTCCTCTGCCTGTAAGGCTAATTGACAACTTTGTTATTGATAGCATACATACAACCTGTGTTTGAATGCATGGTGTAATTGTTTGTATGTGCACGTAGGATTTGTCTTATTCTATGGGAAAGAACAAAGAGGAACTCCTTGCCATGGCAAAGGGACATCAACTCAAGAAAGGTTTGCTTCTTAAGGATTTGTCTCATTTCTAGCTTGTGCTTGTTTTACTGGTCACTTTTCTTTGGACCATCTATACTCCCTGCTTGTCTTGTTTTTAAGTGTTAGGGTGCATGCATTCTGTACTCTCCGATTTTTTGGTTGCATTTTGCAATGTCAAGTTTCATGGATGTTAGTTTTATAAAACAAGTTCCATGTTATGTTTTTCATGCAGACTTTCCTTCAAATGCTGAGCTGACTCTGAAAGAACCTCACCTTTCTGATGGAATAAAGTAAACCTCTCTGATTAACTCTGATTATTTAATTTGTTCGTTTATGACTGCTAATCCTTTGGTGCAACTTCTCAGCTCTGAAGAATCTAAGAAGGCAGAGACCACTAATCAAAACATGTCTAGGCCAACCTCAGGTACAATCTATAGCTTGAACAGTCTTTCTTTACCATTTCGTAGTGACATTCTATGTCAATGCGTATAATTTATATGGGTGATATGAATTCAGCACACGATGAAGCTCTTCCGAGTATAATCAAGCAGGCTTCCCATGTGAGCCAGAATAATGATGGAGTTAAGGTGGAAGGTATGTTTTCTTATTTTGTTGCCGAATTTCTGTTGTAATGTAAAAATTCGCTAGTTTAAGAATTTTGAACGACTAAATTTCTGTTGTCTCTTGAGAATTTTCAGAACATTATTTCGATCTTCAAATATTACTACATCAATTTTGTCCGTCCGTGATGGATAATCTTTTGATTACTACATATGGACTTCTTTCAATGACATTGACAAAATATCATCATTAGAGAGCCAGTTATATGCCATTGAACGTTCATTGATCAAATTAATGTTTGAAAATTCTTTAACATACCTGATAAAGGGTTTACCACCTTTTTTGTGATAAGAGATAAAGCATTTATTGCTTGTGGAATTTAATCCTGAACAGACTATGGGATAACAAAATATTACACACACACACACACACAAACACACACCTAGCATTGGGCTTGAAGGCTTAACACTGTTTCAATTGAGATTTGAGATCTTTTTCAAAGTTGATCCTAAATATTTAGAGATTTTCTTAACTATAACAATAATTGGGGAACACATTTCCTCTCTTGCCCTAAGTACAAGATACAACAAGGACACATATTATTCCATCCAATGGAGACTCGAAAATAGAAAAATAGGTCAAAAATACAATGTATTACAAGATAATTAAAACTGATAATTGGACATCGAAAACATTTGAGGGACACAAATATTGATTTAAATTGAACATGTGCACAATCAATTCAACTAGACCTGAAATTAGGTAAATGGAAATTTCTGATAGGTTGCGTTGTATTTGAATCTTCAATGTGATACAAGATCAGGGATGAATAAAAAATGGAAATACTGGAGCAGTGAAAGGCAAATGCTGCATCAGATTACACACTCCAGGATGTTTGAAAGTCCTAAATTTCTCCATTTCCCCTCTGATCGCTCCAAAAAACGGAATAACTCTTCTAACTAATCATTAGGTCTACATATATCTCTAAATAGAATTGTTATTCTATTAATTATCTAGGATGCAGTTATTATTAACCAAATCGGGTCCCAGTCCCTACTCTCTTCTGTGTTCTTTGGGTCTTCCTGACATCTGTCTTTTTTTAATTTGGGGTCTGCTAACAGTAATACACTTGGGGCTTTGCTCTTGACACAAATAGTTCAGGTTTTACCTTCATATAAAATTTAACGTTTCATATTTTTAAATATATAGTTTGTATTTTCATGTGCTTACTTAACTGGTAAATTGGAGTACATGTATTTCGTTTATTAATACATTCAATTGCAATTTTTTTTGTTTTGTTAGTAGAATCTCAAGCAGGTTGGAGCACTGGTGAAAAGAAACCTAAATTATATGGGGAATATAAGCCATCAATGGAAATGTTGAGAGGGTACAATTCTAACAGAGGTGAATTTGAGATTGAATACGACAATGATGCCGAGCAAGTTTTGGCAGAAATGGAATTTAAGGACACTGATACTGAAGCTGATCGTGAAATGAAATTGCAGGTGCTCCGTGGCTATGGAAAAAAGTAAGGGAACTTCACTTTATTGTCAATTTATTTTTTTTGTTCCGAATAAAAGAAAACAAAATTAACCATCTAGAAATGGTCCTGGAAACAATCTTGTAAATTTGAAGATTGTTTGCATCTAAACTAGTTTTTTTTAACTTTTCCCTGGGATAGCCTGATTCTGAGTTAACATGTCATCTGCTGCTGTATCGTGTCTTTGAATTTTAAGCAGCAAACTTGGATAAGTTGTATTGCAAAAATCCTGTATACTGCTTCTTCTTTCAGGATATATTTTGATTCAATTTTTCTTCTGTCTTCCTTCATATCTGATATGTTAGTATGAAAATTTCTTGGCAGGTTAGATGAACGAAAGCGCAGAAAAGAATTTATACTTGAAAGAAATTTACTTTGTCCCGATCCTTTTGAGAAATTTCTCTCACATGAAGAGCTTCAAATATGTGAACAGTACAAGGTCTTCATGCGGTTTCACTCAAAAGAAGAGCATGAGGAGTTGCTGCAAACTGCTATTCGAGAACACCGACTTGCCAAAAGAATAAAAGACTTAAAGGTATTACATTCTAGCTGCTGTCAACATACTTTATTTGCATATATTGTAGTTATTTCCTCTAGTTTATAAAGGGTGACCGGGGCTGTAATGCTGCCTGCACTCGAAACAGAGGTCTTGCTCCTTTTTTCCACCAATTCCCTGTTCTAGATTTTGCGCCCCACCTCGAAACTGAAAAGTAGTATGTTGCATTTGTCCAATCTCACTCTGTCCCATAGAACTGCCCATAGAAAAGGTTGAGTTACTACAACTCCCCTTTGGCCACATAGTCCACTCATAATTGATTTGCCAATATAGAGGACCCTCGAGCCTAGTTTGGGTTCTGCCTGCTGTGTGATCTAGTTTTTCATTTTATCAATCACGCCGCCGAGTGGTGATAGTAGGGTGTTAACGTGCCACTTGTATACAAGTTTTTATTACTTTAGGAAGGGGCTATGTTGGTGAGTTTCAAAGAAAGAGATGCTTTCTGCACATGACCCATAGTTGGAGCCGCATCTTGAATTTCCGCCTTGGTCAAACTATATCAGTTATAGTCACATGATTCACGTCTGCCAAAGCATGCTTATATGATTCCATTTCCATTTGCAATGTCTTGCAGGAAGCTAGAATTGCTGGCTGTGTAACTTCTGATGAAGCATATCAATTTATTGAACAAAAGAGGACAAAAGAAGCTGAACAAGGTAACTGTAAAGAAAGTGGTCAAATTGGAACAAGTGGCAAGAAAGAATCATTTCCTAGTATCAAGGATGCACCGTCGGCCATACAAGCTATCACAAAGACACTAGAAGAATGGGATATCAGTGATTTTGAAGGGGCTGAATTGCTATCAGAATCTGTAAGAAATATTTCTCCCTTAGTTTTTTACCACTTCATTTTTCTTTTTATGTTGCTATTTCTTTATTAGCTTTGATCGGCTTTTTAATTTTATTTTTG
>Ga0209282_1002216_pt1 | contig 11129 bp, 12 predicted proteins | sample Mtrugardesep15_FD_187529 | JGI IMG/M metagenome (GOLD analysis project Ga0209282, IMG submission 187529) | Root nodule microbial communities of legume samples collected from California, USA - M. trunc garden sep15 (SPAdes) (version 2) | ecosystem: Host-associated > Plants > Roots > Nodule...
GTTTTTTGCTGTTTTTGATCTTAGGAAATGGTGGAGTGGGAGCATAAGAGTAAAGTACCTGGAAAAATGCATGCATGTGGTCATGATGCTCATGTTGCTATGCTTCTTGGTGCTGCTAAGATTCTCAAGGAGCATGAAAAACAGTTACAGGTATGGTTTTTCACTTTTTCATTTATTTACATTTAGTTATGTTCATTCTTCTTAATACATGATATAACTTCATGCTCTGCTATTTTTTTAAGCTTTGTTAATGTTCTTGATGGGTTTCTATCTGCATTTAAGCCTTTGGTTTGAGAAAAAAAGTTTCTATCTGCATTTTTAGTTTACATTCTCAATTACAAAAATGTTATCTTGTTTTTTTACTATATTTTTTTATTTTGAGATACTTATGTTGAGAAATTAAAAACCAATTAACTAAAAATGGCGTGTTGTATTGAAACCAAGCATACCTATAAATTACCGATCTACAAACATAATGATCTTTTTGAGTTGTTATAGTGGTTTATAGTAGAATGAATTCCGCTGATGTGCAGTTGGGTTGCTACAGTTGCAGCAATTTTTGAAACCTTTAACATCTCAGTTACAATAACAATCTAAGACCAAAATTTAAAACATTCCTGTCGGACGATAATGCACTTTTGGTGTTTAAGTTGTTTCTGTGTTTTTAATTCAATTATGCGAAAGTCAAACATGAATTCTGTTTCTGATGTCTGTATATTGCCAAACTGATGCCAAATTTTGAGTGTTCATTATGCCAACTTTGGGCCTGATTAGACTGACTTGTCTAAGCTTATCTACTAGTATAAACACTTGTAAGATTGAGAGTGCTTATGGAAACAACATATAACATGTCCGCAAGCTGTTTTCAACTTCCATAAGCTCTCTAGGATAGCTTATGAAAACAGATTATATCTTATATGAAAACAGTTTGGCTTTATTATTTTTATCATAGAAATCCCTTATACATACATAAGCATTTACGTGATAAGCGTATAAATGCTTAGTTAAGCTGTTTACCGATCCAAAGAATGCCTTATATTTTTAAAAAAAATCAGGCCTTATAAACATAAGTTAATCAATCAATTATTGTTGTAATTCTAACAAATACATATCAAGAAGATTGAAACTGAAATTTTTTTTGGCCATTGTATTATTTACAATCCCAAAATGACTCCTGCCTATTATTACTTTTTCCTTTTCTGAATTATCCAGTTCTACTGTTTTTGTCCTTTTATGGATCTGTGATGTCATTCCTTATTTTTGGTATAGGGAACTATCGTTCTTGTTTTTCAACCAGCAGAAGAAGGAGGTGCCGGGGCTAAGAAAATTTTAGATGCTGGAGCCTTAGAAAATGTCTCTGCCATATTTGGATTGCATGTCCTAAATAACTTACCTTTAGGTGAAGTGGCTTCTAGGTCTGGTCCTATATTTGCAGGAAATGGCTTCTTTAAAGCAGTAATAAGCGGCAGGGGAGGTCATGCAGCCATTCCTCAACATTCTATAGACCCAATATTGGCAACTTCCAATGTGATTGTTAGCTTACAACAAATTGTTTCTCGCGAGATTGATCCCCTCGACTCTCAGGTAAACATCTTATTTCATTTATTACTTTCCTTTACGACCACCCATTAGAACTTAGTTTGCAATGTTCTTTGAATCCGTCATTTCCAAAGCAATCACCCTGATTCGTGACTTCCCCTGTTTTTAGTTACTCTTTTTTGTTATCTACTTATAGTTTTAGAAGTTTCACCTACACCTTTTTGTCACTTTAATTAACTCGGTACTTGTTACCAACTCATCATTGTTTGAAGCATTAAAAGCTTTGTTCTTTTGGGACTTCTGCTTGGAGGTACACTGTCTTGTGGAATATTCTGGCTGTTTGAGGAAAAAAAATGTTGAAAACCATACTGGCACCACAAAATTATTTGAATATGATGAAAACCTGAGGCCTCTATAGTTTCCTAACATAAATAATATCCTCGTAGGTTTTGACTGTAGCAATGATTCAAGGAGGTGGTGCATTCAATGTTATTCCAGACTCTGTCACAATTGGTGGCACTTTCCGAGCTTTTTCAAACGAAAGCTTCACGCAACTGAGACACCGCATTGAGCAGGTCTGTTATGAAAAAGAATAGATTTATTTTGTGCTTTAAATAGAAATAATGAGCTCTATTTTTTTATCTTCATTAGTAGTGTGTTTTATTCTTATTTGTTTCTATACAAATTGTTAGACAACATACATTAAGTAGATGTTACAGATTTGGATCGAAAAATACATATTATTTCACTTGATGGTGTTAGGGAAGAGAGATAGACACGTTCACTTTGCATGACCAAATTTTAGAATTTGGGTTGGGTCTAACTCAACCCCACGAAACTGGTTTCTAAGGTGGAGATTGCACAATTTTTAAACACTAGTACTACTTAGGTCATATCTCTAGACAATGTGGGTTAGGGATTGACCGCAATTATGACGGGATTTCCATCAACAAAATTTGTTGGGCCTTTTGCGAAGCCTTTTTGATTATCTGTTTTCATGTGACTTATAAACTTGCATTGATTACGGAAATTTTGGAAACTAAGGTCTTTTGGGGCGCAAATAGACACATAAACTTTGGCCAGGGAAATGGGGTCAAATTCTGAAACCTCTTTCCTCATTTTCTAAATCTTATCTTATTTTTGTCTCTTAGAGTCTGGTTGGATTGATTTATATGAGCTCATCTCTTGACATAAGCAATCGCAAAACTGTTTGGGATGGAAATAACTTATGAAATGTCTACAAGCTCTTCAAAATAGCTTATGAAAACGGTTTATAGCTTATACAATTTGACTTTATTTTATTTTTTGTTATAAAAATAGTTTATGCATAAGCGTTTATGTGACAAGCGTTTATGCTATAAACACTTAATAAGATATTTATCCAACCAAGGTGTGCTCTTCTTATAGTTATCACTGCGATCCTATTTAGGCGCTAAGGTAGTTTCATTGATGTAGATTATCACTGGACAAGCTGCTGTGCAGAGATGCCATGCAACAGTCAGCTTCCTTGAAGAAGAGAAGCCTTTCTTCCCTCCAACTGTAAACAATGGTGGCTTGCATGACTATTTTCAAAGTGTCGCCGGGAGTTTGCTCGGCGCCGATAAAGTTAAAGGCATGCAACCAATGATGGGATCAGAAGACTTTGCATTCTATCAAGAGGCTATTCCCGGATACATATTCCTCCTCGGAATGGAAGATGTCTCAGTTGAACATCTTGCGTCGGGACACTCACCCTATTTCAAAGTCAACGAAGATGCACTTCCTTACGGCGCTGCACTTCATGCATCATTAGCTTCTAGTTATCTGCTCAAATTGCATCAGGGGGTACCAGTAGTAGAGGGGAAATATCATGATGAATTATAGCAAATATTATTAAAAAAGTGTGATATCATTAGTGCAACCATGAACTAGTGGGGCATTTGGGTTGGACACATTTATTGTAGATGAATTTGCCATTTAAATTCTGATAAGTCCCTGGTCCTTTGTGTTGTACTAATATTTAGCTGCAGTTATCTAGTGTTGTAAATCTTTAGTCATAAGTCACTCAGCTGTTATGAGCGTTTATGAATTTCCACAACATTATCACTGTTATAACTTATATAGAGTAAAATGACATAAATCCTTAGCACTAACTTAAGGGAAAATGATTTGTTATTGTAAAGACATTAGGTGCACTTTCCTAGCAAATAGGAAACAAAGGAAAGATGGGTTGTTATTGTAATTGTAAAGGCATGTAAGATCTTCCAAAATTAGCCTCAAGATTTTTTCTAGTTGATGTCACCTTTTTCAGAGGTAACTGATGAACACACCCGAGGATCATATTTGTAAAAAGGAGCATGATTAATGTAAAATATGAGTAGAACATTATACCAAATAATATAAAAAAATGTTACTATAAAACTTGAATATCGTGTTAATATATGAGTTACTGAGTAGAATACCAAATTACATGTATATATTTAGAACATCATTCCGTAAGAAGTAGTACTTGAATATGATAACTTATCGATTGGCGACATGGCAGTTGACTCTAATCCTACTCCCTCTGATTCTAGCATCGTTTTAGCAATAAAAATTTGTTGTCATTTATACTTTTCAAAGTAGAATTATTTATTACACGAATAACAAGTAAAATTAATATTAATGTAGTAAAACTATCATGTCTTTGACACCATCGTTACATTTCTTAATATGTGTATAACAACATTAAACGATACTCATTTTGAAAATCGATTTAATAGTATTAAAATTAAGAGCCAATTTGTTTTAGTGTGAGTGCTAAAATTGATTTTGACCGACTTAAATGTAAAATTTTTTGTTTAAAATGAGTATCTTTACATGCAACTTCGAGTTAGATAACACCATAATAAATGGTAAAACTCTCTGGAATTTAGATATAAAAATTATGTATTTGACCGAAGTTAGATAACACCATAGTTTTAATTATGAAATGAGGTGTCAAATGATATATCATGTAGACAATGTCATTTAGGACTCACATCATTAATGAGCATGCCACATCATCCTTAGAGGAGGGGGACCAAAAATTCTTATTGCTTGAAACTAGGGGGATCAAAATGCTGGTTTTAGAAAATGGGGTATCAAAAGTTAATTTTGAAAATAAAGAGATCAAAATTGCATTTAAACTTAAAAATATAAATTATACGTATGAGTTTACTTTAAAGGAGTGACCAAAAGTGAAGATGGAAATATTGTTAGGACTAAAAGTTGAAGAAAATTTATAAAAGGACTAAAATAAAAAAGTTGACATATTTATAAAAATGATAAACATATTTAACCCGAAATGTTACACACAAATATAATTAAAACATCAATTTTACTAAAAAGAAAAAAAATGTGAAAATTAATAGTTCAGCTATGAAATCAATTTAACACTCTTATCGCTTTGTGAGTTCGTTCACATTTCAGCTTGCCGCCAGGCAAACACTTCACTCCACACTCCACAGTGTTTGCACAGAGCTTGTGATTCGAAAATGACAACAACAATTTCAAACCTAACAAACACTCTCCCACTCCACTTCCGAAAATTCAAATTCCCATCACCATCTTCACCATTTCGTTTTCCTCTCTCTACTCTCTCATGTTCCCTCTCAGAACCACAACCAGAACCAACCACTACAACCTCCATTCCCAAAACCCCAAACCCTAACACCTCCAATTCCTATTTCCCTAAACGCGGCCAAACCCTCGAACTACTCTGTGAATCCCTCGCTTTCAAAGGCAAAGGTCTCTGCAAAGTTACTGATACCGGTTTTGTCGTCATGTGTGACCGTGTTCTTCCCGGTGAGCGTTTTATTGGGAGGATTACTCGGAAAAAGGGGAATTACGCGGAAGCTACTAAGGTTGAGACTTTAACTCCTCCTTTTCATGTTGTTGATGCGCCTTGTGTTTATGTTCCGCATTGTGGTGGTTGTAAGACGCAGAATTTAGCTTATCAGGCTCAGATTAATGCTAAAGAAGAACAGGTGAGTGAATGAGTTATGACGTGTTTCGATTAGTTTATTTGAATTTGAGCTTATCTATTGGCATATAAGCATTCGTGTGACTGTTTAAGAGAGTTTTCTATGGCCCTGTTTGGATAAACAACTTATTTGGCAACTTATTGCATAAGTGGTTATTGTGTATAAGCTATTTATATTACAAAAGTTAAAATAAAGTTAATTGTTTTCGTATAAGCTATAAGTTGTTTTCATAAGCTATCTTGGAGAGCTTATGAAAATAAGCTGAAAACAGCTTATAAACATGTTGTAAGCTGTACACGTAAGTTCCCCCAAGCAGTCTCACAAGCACTTATGCTAGTCAATAAACTCATATAAGCCAATTCAAATAGACCATATATGCTGTTGTTTTTAGCTTATGAAACTTTGGATGAGTTTATTTGACTTGTGAGGTTGTATGAAAGAGTTTATAAAATTGCTTATGATGTGTCTAATAGCTTATAAAATTGCTTATTTGAGCTTATCTACCAGCATAAGCACTTGTGTGACTGTTTGGAAGAACTTAAGATAAAACTTTATGATGTGTTCATCAGTTCCTTAAATTGTCCAATATAGCTTATGAAAACAACTTATAGATTATACTAAAACAATTTAACTTTATTTTATCTTTTGTTATAGAAATAGCTTATACAGAAGTGCTTACCATGATACTTGGTTACTGCAAATTAAGTTGTTTATCCAACTAGAGCCCATTTCTATAAGTTCTGTGTGATTGTTTATGATAACACTTTATAGTTTATATTGAAACAATTTGACTTTATTTTATATTTTTTGATAGAAATAAATTATACGTAAATATGTATATGATACATGCTTAATTAGGCTGTTTATACAAACAGGTCCGTGACTTAGTCATACATGTTGGAAGGTTTTCTCAGAAAGAATTGGAATTGCATGGTATTATGAAACCTATTGTTCCTTGTGATATCCAGTTTCATTATAGAAACAAGGTTAGTTAGTTTATTTTGGCTATTTTCCGAAACTGTATATCTGACGCAAATGTATCTTTTGGTTAATGACAAAGTTGTATTGTGCTTTGTTTACATTCTTGTGTAGATGGAATTCTCATTTGGTCCCTATAAATGGTTGCCTAAAGAGTCGCTGCATGAAAGAAATGTTGATGCTGGGAGTGAAAATTATGCACTTGGATTGCATGTTCCCGGTTTTTTTGATAAAATTATAAATGTAGAAAAGTGCTTACTGCAAAGTGATCCTGCTAACAAGGTATACAATGTTATTGTTTTTCTGTGATTCAACTGTTGCATGTTTCGGTGACAGTGACAATAACCTACACTTATTTGATTTCATATTCACAAATGGGAGGTTTATTACATTCTCCTTATGTTTCCTCTTGAACATCTGAATAGGTTCTTGCGGCTATCCAAGAATGTTGGAGAGATCCACAACTTGGTTTCTCGCCCTACAATGTTCATTCACACAAAGGATTTCTTAAGCATTTGATGCTGAGAAGTGGAAGGTATTTAAGTTATATTTTTTGTTCCTTGTCTTAATTTTTTTGGGTACACATGGACATTATAGTTCTTGCATCTATATACGCGGACCATAGATGAGAAATACCTTATAACGTGAGAAATACCAATTACTTATATGCCACACTCAACACACACCTCAGTCGCCCAGGCAGGAATAGACATCTTGAGCGTGACCTATCACCTATGTGACCTGATAGCGGATGACCCAACATATATATATGATAGACTCTTTATCTTAGAAATAGAAATATAACTATATAAACAATAAAGTCATTCAATCATAAGATAAATACAATTTTCACAATGTTCAATTCCAAATTTCAACAAAACTTCATAAAATATGTATCGTGAGCAATAATACCTGAAAAAGCATCAAATTTAAAGGGGGTGAAATAACAATATTTCATTTGAAGGGTACCTTGTTTTCTATCAATATCAACGTTTAATTTTTGTTATAGGGATGTAATGACTGGTCATCCTGAAGTAATGGTCAACTTTGTGACCTCTTCCTACAAGCCCGATTTGCTGAAGGTCCTAGTAGATAAAGTTTCTGTATTTCCTGAAGTGGTTAGTACTTACGTTTTTCAATTTTTCACTATGATTATACATCCTGCTTTAGCTTCTTCACATGTGTTTCTTCCTTAACTTTCGAAACCCCTAAAATCTGTATGCTTTGAACTAAGTTCTGTTTCTGTTGAAGGTATTAAACATTCAAGTGCTTCCTTCCATTCATCAACTTAAGCATATAGAAGAGTTGATCTTAACACGGTAGTGGAATTTCATTGATCAAGTTGTCAGGAGTTTTGAGCCTTGTTACACCCATTCTTTATGATCAAATTTAATTTCTATGCAAGGTTAAATGGGCTTTTGCATTCTCCATGCTTCAAGCCAAAAAGGCTATAGCCCATAGGGATGTCTAAATGACATGAAGCTATGCGGTGCTTCCTCCTAACATCCTAAGCTTTTAGGATAGTTGGTCCTTAACAATATCTGTCTATCTGATTGACCCTATATTTCAAAGTTTATACTGGGAATGGATCCTGTAACATCTCGTATCTGTTAGTTTGATTGACCCCTATATTTCAAATTTTAAGGTATACCAAGGGGATGTATTCTGTAACACCTCACTGCTAAATAGGGAGGGGGTGGAACTGAGGTGATGCTGGGCGAAATACTGTTTAGGTTGTCTAGAAGACACTTGGCACTGAACTATGATTACTAAACCTTGTTATGTAAGAGATCTCAACAATGTAACTATTAACATTTTAGTCTTATGGATGGATGAACTTCAGGATTTCTATGACAAGTGTTAATATTTAAAAAATTGAATGGAATTTTATTGCGTAAAATTTTCATTTTTAAAAGTGTATTTCCTTCATACGCTGTCCCTTTATTCAATATTTAACCCCAACTGTCTCTTTTTGTGAGTGTGGATATTTTACCTTTCTAACTTGTTTCCAAACTTTATGCAATTATTGTATTTAATACCATTAAATTCCTTCTCTGCATGAATGATAGGTAAGCATCATGAATAATGTAAATACTTCTGTTGGTAACACATCTGTTGGGGAGGAGGAATACACTTTGCATGGGAAATCTAGCATTACAGAGACCTTAAGAGGACTAACATTCCAAATATCAGCAAACTCTTTCTTTCAAACAAATACTCACCAGGTTTACAATATGCCAAAATTTTTGGCTCTCTCTTTAGATCCTGTCCCATATTTTATTTCTTAAATTGAATAATGACCATCAGAAAAGAAATGTAAGCAAGATTTTCCCTATTAGGCAGAAGTTTTGTATAAACTCATCGAAGAATGTGCTGGCATCAGAGGAGATGGCTCAGAAGTTGTCCTTGACCTGTTTTGTGGAACAGGCACCATAGGTCTGACACTTGCAAGAAGGTATGCTTTTATCTTCATTTGGTTTTAGTATTTTAGGACAAAATGTCAAACAATTAAAGTAATGTCTTCTCTTCCAATTTTGAACAGTGTAAAGCATGTTTATGGCTATGAAGTTGTTCCTCAAGCCATCGCAGATGCCCGACTTAATGCCAAGATAAACGGCATACAAAATGCAACATTTATTGAGGGGGATCTCAATAAAATTGATGCGAATTTCGGGAAGAATTTTCCTAAACCTGACATTGTTATTTCAGGTTCGTTGCCCTACATTTCCATATTCCTACTTATTCTATTGCTGTATTATTTTATTCAATTAGTTTGACTTGTGAAATTTATTTAATCAGAAGTATATATGGATCTATCCTAATTGTTGAAATTGCCATTGTTGTTCACTTCTCTCCCCCCACCCTCACCCCCACCCAACCCATTTATTTGAATGTTAGTTGAAGCAAATATCTATTCTACAATTGTATACGTTTGAGCGGTACTTGCTTCGTTATTTATTTCTTTAATGGAGGGAGATTTTCTGGTTTATGCGAGTTTTAATAAGTAATTGCTTCAAGTCATCAACAGATAATTTCCATGTAAAGAAAACCATATTTGCTTTGTTTTAATTATCAACATGCTGATCATATTCTTCACACTCACTGAAGATCACAATTAAACATGTTTGTTTTCATTTGGTGTGACCAATACAGATCCCAACCGCCCAGGAATGCACATGAAGCTGATCAAGTACCTGTTGAATCTTAGGGCGCCCCGCATAGTGTATGTGTCATGCAATCCTGCTACATGTGCACGCGACCTTGATTATCTCTGTCATGGTGTGGTATGTGCCATTGATTTTATTGTGTTTTAGCTCTATATTTTTTAGATTCAACTATTTGAGTTGTTGGAGGTTTTGTGCAGGCAGAGCTGAATATAGAAGGATGTTATAAGCTAATAAGCCTACAGCCTGTTGACATGTTCCCACACACACCTCATATCGAGTGTGTTTGTCTTCTGGAGCTTTGTTGATCTGTGATCATTTAAACCTTTACATTTCAAGGTTGGGCACCATCTCATTTCTTCACAGTTGTATTGTTTGTCTGCTTATTTACCCACTTTTCTTTTGTTTTTTTCTTCTTCTTTATTCTCTGTTTATGCCATGTCTTTCAGAAGATAACAAGCTTGGTACTAGATATAGGTCAAAATTGGGTCTTCAAGTTGATAAATGGGAAAGCACATGCTTTCACGCTGCAAGGTTTGATTAATTTTTTGCCCACCCAAAACTATTGCATCAGTGTACAATATCATTTTGAATGGTAGTAGCATTGGCAAAGCATGCATGGATGCTTGCATTGTTGCCAATTTTCTAAAGTTTCTACTATAATCTATTTATGCAGAGCTCCCAAGGGTTTGGATTAGTTCTTAACTTCCAAATGCGGATTACTATTCACTTCATGTGACTTGTCCATCATGAAGTAGATCGTATCCTACACTTGTCAGATTCTTGCTTAATTGAAGAAGGTTGAGGTGCAAGTGCATGAAACTTCAGATGTTTGGCCATATGAGTGAACATTATTCATTGTGAATATATTCAGTATGAAATATCAAATTCTGTTTGTGCCTCTTTTTTTAAATGTTTTCAAGATTAAGTGCTGCTGTCATGCCGGGGTTAGAAAATACTGGGGTAAGCTTTCAATTCATTTTGAATGTTGTATTGATGTGTTATTCAGAGCCAATTTTCACTGAGAATGAGATCAAAGGGGTACTAGCTCAAACCGGAAGCAGACATGAATCTTACTGACATATCCCCTAACTTGTATACTAAACAAGACATGTATGATTCACATTTCTCAACTTAATATAGAATTTTGCATTTTTTTTTCCTCCCGGATATGTACATATTAAGTCATTAAGGGGATTGGGATTTGGGAAAGTTTCTCTCTATAGATGGATCCATGCTTCCACTACCAAGAAAAAGAAGATGGATCCATGTTTGGTAGAAGAGCTGGGTCTGGAATAAAAGCTGCATCTGTATTTGGGCCAGACTATTGGCACCCCAGTATTAAAAATTTCCCCAAAATGTCTCTTGAAACTTTATATCTGGACGGCATCAACACCAAAGGTGGGATGGCCTTTTCTTTTTTCTGTTTAAATTATTGTACATAGAATAGTTAATTTTCAAACTC
>Ga0209282_1002217_pt1 | contig 11128 bp, 15 predicted proteins | sample Mtrugardesep15_FD_187529 | JGI IMG/M metagenome (GOLD analysis project Ga0209282, IMG submission 187529) | Root nodule microbial communities of legume samples collected from California, USA - M. trunc garden sep15 (SPAdes) (version 2) | ecosystem: Host-associated > Plants > Roots > Nodule...
CACACACACACACACACACACATACATACATCATCAAAACAAACCTAAATGCTATAAGCAACTTCATTCTCCCCCTTTTTGATGATGTCAAACAATGTTGATGATGTTGGTTTAGCTCCCCTTGAAACGTAGTATACAAGGGACAAAAGATGGCATATTTACAAGCATCCATAGTCACTAGTCATGGGTCATTGCAAACAAGGGAAGTACATGCAAACATAAATCACACACATTTTGCAAGTGAATCAACAAACATTAGATATTATAAAAAAACCATCATAAAACTAAAACTTGAACTTGAAAAATGCAAACATCAAGTCAACACAGTCATTATTTGGTAATGTATACAAAAATGTATACAATTACTAAATCTTTATTTGATAATCTCATTCCTAAAACTTATATTCATCATTCATCTTCACACACATCATATTCAGATCACAATACATTTTCACATCAACATACATCAGCTTCAGATAAAAATATATATTCGCATCTACCATTTCATATATCTTATGTTTTTTCTAATTCAGATTTATCATCCTCTGATGATTCTCATCTATCAGAACCACGTTCATCCTAAAAAAATTAATTAGAAAATTCTAATCCACCACTAAAAATCTACTAGATTACATAAACCACCAAATCACCTACAAGCATATCATTGTAATCTAATTATTGATACACTGCACACTTAATCTCCTCCTGCAAAATCATCATCTACCAAGACTTGTAAGTATCCTATATCATCCTCTTTGTCTATAAGAAACTCTCTTATGCACACAAACACTTTACTTTAACCCCACCCTTTATATTTGAACTAGGAAACTATGATGATGCCATGTGTGATGAAATTTGGAAAAATGTTGTTAAAGTGGAGTTAGATGCACCGAATAAGAACAAAAAAATGTGAGTTGACATCTCTACTAGTTAACAAGAAAACAATTGAATGTAAATGTGTTTTCAAACTCAAGCTTCATGTTAATGGTACTATCGAAAGATATAAAGCTAGATTAGTTGCAAAAGGATTCACTCAAACTAAAGGTATTTCTTACATGGATACCTTATCGTACCTGATCAGAAGGTGACTGCCAGTGCTTTAATTGTGGTGGATAGAACGGTGGTGAAATGCTTCAAAGTGCTCCTTGGAACGTAGGGGGGGGTGTACCTGCAGGCGCTCCGACGCTCAAGTAAGTAGAGATCAGAGAATGAGGGTTTAGAAGGGAAGAAGTGTTCTACCTTGGGGACTGCTGGGAAGTGTAACCACCAGAGAGCCTATTGCGGGAACGTGCAAAGAGACGTTGGGGTTCGTTTGAACTGGCCTCGCTTGCTCCGTGCACCCCTTTCGTGGGGAAAGGGTGTGTCGCAAGTAATGCTGCCAAATGTGGTATTTGGACTTCAAATTGTATTGGGCCTAAGTAAATTGGCCAAAGATCCTTTTGGCCGGTCCAGAACAGTAGCCCCCCAAGTTGTTGCTCTTGATGAAAAGTGATGACTTAAGGGAGGGCGTAGTTTGATGCTTGGAAACAGATAAAGAATGTAAGCTGCTCTAGACAGTTGAGCGGTCAGGACGTGCAGGAATGCCCCGGATTTGGGAACTATTAGTCTCCGGCGGTCGCGATGCTACGAGAAAATTGGGCGGGCACGTGTGAAATGTGTGTTTGCTATTCTCTAAGTGTCGTTGCTCTTCGTCCAAACAAGTTCGCCTGTTGGATGATATGTGTTCGGCATGTGAATGCTCGATTTCATTGGTTGGACTGAAAGATTCCCCCGTCAGGAAGTTTGGTCGATAGAAATTCCTGCATTTAATGCCCACGTCTCGAGGGAAAGGTTGAGGAGACATGACCTTTGGTTTCTAAACGACACATGTAAAGGCTATTGTGGTACTTGAGTACCAATAGCTTAGAGTGTCTTCTTGGTTTGTGTTTCCAAGATATCATCAGCACCGTTGATTTAATCCTGACGTTTGAGGAACTTCTATCACTCATCAGGACCGTTAGATGAAAGGTTTGATTAAATCTGAACCGTGAATTTGTCACTTTGGGTGCAGAGTTACATGTGACGGTCTGTAGTGGAATGTAGCTTCGTGGTTCTTGAAAGGTTTGTGAAGCGGGTATAAATAGTTCAAACGCTTGTTTGGAACTTCTACCCTTTCACTTCTCAGAAACTTTAGAAATATTTTAGAGTTCTATCAAGGACGAAGCCTTTCCGATCCTTCACTTGTCACTTCAAGTTCAGTCTTCATTCATCGCAGCAGGTAATGTTCTGATGATCCTTCTTCCCTATATTTTCATGCTTGACTCCCCTAGTTTCCTGTTTTAAGAAACCGTTAGATTGCATGTTTTTAGGGTAGAAGTTACTCCGATGCGGTGGTTTCTGCCGTTTCGTTACGGTGGCTTTCACCGCATGAGTGGAGTCTTAGGATTTTGCTGTCTGTTTCTGCATTTGTTTGAGAGAAAAATTGGCGACATGCTGTAGTTTTTTTTTTCTTTTTAGGGCTACGCCCAATTGGGTTTTCTAAAAGGGTTGTTGGTTTGAAGGAGAAATGAGTACGATCTTTAGGTTGATCTTCTCCTTGCTTTTTCCCTTTCAGGTTAGACTATGGCACACAACCCAACCGAGGATAGTAGAGTAGCGCCTGATCATTCATGGATAGGGAAGGAGACCCTAGAAACGGTTTTGCTTTTTTCAACCAATGGGGCGACGAGAATACCGCGTTGCTTGATTGGGAGAAGAGAAGTCTGGGAAAAGATTCTCCCTACTACCTCGGATAGGATTTGTTCGCAGTTCTTGGTGAACCATATCCCTATGTATGAGGATGTTTTCCAAGAGATTTCCGACTTCCCTTTTCTTGCTTTCAAGTGAGTGTCTTTGAATGGTTGGAGTTGTGTCCTTCTCAGCTAGCTACAAACTCCTTCGCTTATTTGAGAGCTTTTAAGTTGGTGTGTCGCTTCTTGTGCCTTCCTACTACTAGGGAGTTATTTTTCACCATCTTCACCATTCAGCAGGGTTTGGACAAAGATGGTTGGTTCAACTGCGTGTCTTTCCGTCAGCGCTAGGTGTTGTTCGAGGTGTTCGCTAGTGAGACCACGAAGTTCCAGAAAAGATTTTTCTTAGTTAGACCGCGAACCAAAGTAGCGTTGAACAGTGTTCTGAAAGTGACAAAGCGCCCCCATGGTGATGTTGGGGTTGTGCCTGCGTGTGTTCCCCGTTTCCCCTTTTATTGGAGTAAGGACAACTTTAAGCACGGGCCAGAAATGTTTAGGCACAGTTATGTTGGTATTCGAGCGGAACAAAACGAGTTTTGCTCGAATTCTCGAGTTTGTGCGCTCTTTTTCTAAGGCGGAGGTGGTATCTAAGGATGGTAACCCTGTTTTAGATTCGCAGGGGAATCAGGTTACTAAACCTCGTGTGATTGACACCGGTTCTTTAGTACTTTCGAGTGATCTTATGGTCCTCCTGGGTATGTTTAATTTACTGTCATTGTCTTTTGTCTAACTCATGCTTTTTGTTGATGATCTGTTCGTGTCTTTTTATGCAGGAAAAATGTCCAACATACGAGCTTTGGTGAACCAGGCTAATTAGAAGTCTAGCGGTCAGGTCAACGCTAGCCGGAAATGAGATGAACGGCGAGACAGGACAAAGGATGCCTGGTTTCCTGTTCATAACGAGCCCGAAGAAGAGGAAGATATTCCCCTCAAAAGAAAGGATTTCTTCTGCTGACAAGGGCAAACAAATTCAAACCCAAACTCTGGTCCTCCCTCGTGTTGCTCCTTCCGCCGGTGATGGATTGTTCCAGCTTCCCCAGGTGTGGTTTGAGTCGGGAAGTTTTGGTTCCCAGGTTCCTTTGTTCCTGAGTGATCCCGAGCTGAAGGTGATTCGTGACTTGGGAGTGGCTGGTTGAACTCGAGCTGTGACAGAGGGGGTCATTGGTGCTATGAAAGCCCCGAAAGTTGTTGTATACATGAACAATTCTTCTACCGAAAGGTTGTTCGCTCTTATGCTTTGGCTTGAGATAAGGAAGTGATGTCCAAGAGGATAGCTGAGATGGAAACTGAATTGGTCGCTTCGAGGAAAGTGGCTTCAGAGAAAGACAAGATGCTCGCGTTCCTAGAGAAGAAGGCAGATTCTGCTACCCGGTATTACCAGGAGTTGAAAGAAGCTCGTGCCAGGTATGCTGCGGAGAAGAGGGCTCTAGAAAATGCTCTTCGCGACTCTCGGCCTGGGGAAAACGAGACGGAAGACACTGTGGTGTTGGCCTGTCCTGCGTTAGTTTACAAGATCGAAGAGTTGGAGAGAAACCTGATAGGCGCCGCCCGACATGGTTTTGACAACGCCTTAGACCAACTCAAGGTCGTGAACCCTGGTGTGGCGTTTTGCGTGGATGGTATGGATTTCTTGAAGTATGTTGAAAATGGAAAGATTGTTTCTTCTCAGGTTGATGGAGGGCATGTTTGAACTCCCAGACCTCTACAGTCTTGTAATCCTCTTTTTGATTCTTGACTCTGGCCTTTGTGCCACTTTGACATTGCATGGTCCTCGTGACTGGCACTTGCTGCTTTTTTAATTCTCATTATACTTCGCTGGAAAATGTTTGCTTTTATTTTCAAGTATAACGTGCGAATTAAGTGCTCGTTGCGTGAGGCTTTTTATACTGTTTTGAGAGAGAATTGTCAACTTGTATGCTCACAAATTAACCTTCGTATGCTCTAACGTTTTTTTTGTTCTTCTGATGTCTTGAAAAATCTAAGCCATCTTTCGAGAGAAAGATGAGTTCGCTGATACGGTATGGTTCACCCCCCGCAGTCGTTTGTGTAGATGAAATCAAGAAATGACTGAAGAGCTTTACATGGTCGCCAGCGACTTATGACAATAATTCGTTGTTTTGAATTGAAAGTTTTTGATTTTCTTTCCCATGTATCGTTGCTCGTCTGGAACATACACCTTTATGCGTTATTTGCAAAGGGAAATCCAAGCATGAGAATTCTAACTTTACGCTGGGTATTCGTTAGAAGATTTTCACATCCAAGAGATTGCTTATCTGAATGTGTGTCCAAAATTGTTTTCGGACAGAGAGCAGCGGATGAACGAAAATTCAATTTAAGTTCAACGCACTAAGGTGTGAATCACCAATCGCGAGCTGGGGTTCTACCTAACATGTCGAGCGATGACGCCGCAACTTAGCAAGCGTACCGAGGAGTAAATGTATCTGTCTGATAGATTTCATTCATCCTTTATGTTTTTGGATCAGGAGTGGCACAACTTTCCTTCTCCGTTGAGGTTGCTCGTCGTTTGGGGAGCATGAAGTTCGTTGTTTTGAACTTAGTATCCACATTAGAGTTTGTTGGCTAGGTTTCCCATTTAAGTGTAATACTTTTTTTTCCGGCATTCCAAGTTCTTGGGATGATGCCTTTGTGGAGGTCCTCGAGCCCGTACGGCCCCGTCCCGGTTTTCATCCGAACTTTGTGGGGTCCCTCCCAGTTGGCAGCGAGTTTTCCCTCTTAAGAGTCTTTCTGGTTCCACCAGAGAACGAGGTTGCCGACTTCGAATTCTCATTTTATAACTTTCTTGCTATGACGAGCGAATATTTTTTGTTTTAGCGATGTTTCTCATAAAGCTGCTTCACTTTGAACTTCGTCAACAAATTCGAGTTCTTCACGTAGGTTAACCGCGTTGGTTGGGAAGTCAGTGTCAGCGTCGGTTCGCTAAGTGAGTTCAATGAGCTTAATGGGAATGACCGCTTCTGTCCCATACGTGAGTCGAAAAGGTGACTCGCTAGTAGTGGAGTGGGGAGTAGTTCTATAAGCCCACAGGATCGCATGCAACTCTTCAGCCCACTTGGTTTTGGCCATTTCCAGCCTTCTTCGTATTCCTCGCAAGATGACCTTGTTTCCCGCTTCGGCAAGGCCGTTGGCTTGAGGGTGTTCTAGAGATGTGAAACTTTGTTTGATACCGATGTTCCTCAGATAGTCCTGGAATCTTTGATCGGTGAATTGAGTCCCATTGTCGGATATCACTGGAGCCGGTACTCCGAACCTTTCTAGAATGTTTCTCTTGAAGAAAAAGAGTACGTTCTTTGCTGTGATTTTTGCCAATGGTTCTGCTTCGATCCACTTGGTGAAATAGTCAATTGCGACAACTAGGTACTTGAGTTGACCAGCAGCTTTAGGAAATGGTCCCAGAAGATCGATACCCCACCATGCGAACGGCCATGGAGAGACCAAGGATGTCAATTCGGCAGGAGGTGTTAGGTGCATGTCTGCGTGCCTTTGACATTTGTCACACAAGTTGACGTAGTCTTTCGCGTTCTTCAGCATGGTGGGCCAATAATATCTTGCTCGTAAGACCTTTTTGGCGAGAGCCTTGGCACCGAGATGTTGTCCGCAGATGCCGTCGTGGACGTCAACGAGGACTACTTGGGTCTCGTTAGGTCCCAAACACTTGATAAGTGGTGTGATGAAACCCCTTTTGTACAAGGTCCCCTCCACTAAAGTGAATAAGCAAGCCCCTCGTTTCAGTCTCGTTTTTTCAGAAGGATCAGATGGGAGTTCCCCGCTATTAATGTAGCGAGTGATGGGTCCTCTCCAGTCTTCCATTCCAATGATCGTGTTGACGTCGGACGGTTGAGATTTTTGCCTTTGAACGCTGGGTTCGTTGAGGACTTCCTGAATTACTGTCTTGTTTCCGTTTGTAGTCTGTGTGCTAGCGAGTTTCGAAAGAATGTCAGCTCAGGTATTCTGCTCACAAGGAACATGAGTTACCTCTACCACTTCGAACTCTTTCATCTTCTCGAGTACTAGCTGGACGTACTATTGCAGATGCTCTTCTCGGACTTGATAATCGCCAGTCACTTGCGAAGCCACTAATTGAGAATCAGTAAAGATTCTTATTTTTCTTGCTCCTAGATCCTTGGCGATTCGTAGTCCGACCAAGAAGGCTTCGTATTCTGCAGTATTGTTAGTTACAGGGAAAGATAAACCAAGTGAGATTTCGACTACAATACCTTCGTTCTTTTCCACGATTACCCCTGCGCCGCTTCCTTTAGAATTGGGTGATCCGTCCACGAAGACGGTCCAGTCTTCTTTGTTTTCTTCCGTAGGGAAGGTCATCTCGGCAAGGAAGTCAACGAAGACCTGTGCCTTCAGCGCCTTTCTGGATTCGTAGTGTATGTCGAACTCAAATAGCTCAAGTGACCACTCCATCATCCGTCCGTCAGCGTCTGGTCGTCCCAGAATTTGCCTTATGGGTTTGTCCGTTCGGACCACCACCGTGTGGGCTAAGAAGTATTTCCTCAATCTTCAAGCTGCTGTGAGGAGAGCAAGAGCTACTTTCTTGATCTTTTGGTACCTGGTCTCCGGCCCTTGCAAAGCTTTGCTGGTGAAGTAGATTGGTTTTTGACTTTCCGGCGTTTCTCTGATTAAAACAGCGTTGACCGCGTCTGAAGAGACGGAAAGGTAGAGATATAGTACTTCACCTTGTTCGGGTCACGAGAGAACTGGAGGTGCCGAGAGGGTTTCCTTGAGATGTTTGAAAGCAGCCTCACATTCTTCCGTCCACTTGAATTTTGTCTCCTTTCTTAATAGTTTGAAGAAAGGGAGAGCGTGTTGAGCAGACTTAGCTACGAACCTTGAGAAGGCAGTTAGCTTGTCGTTGAGCGTTTGGATGCACTTTTTAGAGTGGGGCGTAAGAAGTTGTGTAAATGCCTGGCACTTATCTGGGTTTACTTCAATTCCTCTTTCTGTTAAGTAGAAACCGAGGAATTTGCCCACTTGGACTCCGAAAGTGCATTTCTCTGGGTTCAGTTGCATGTTTTATTTCCTGGTTTGTTCGAATACTCTCCTGAGATGGGCGACATGATCAACCTCTTGTTGGGATTTTACAATCATGTCGTCCATGTAGACTTCGAGAATGTCGCCCAGAAGTTTCTTGTCATAGACCTTCTTCATCATTTGTTGATAAGTTGCCCTCGCATTTCGAAGGCTGAAGGGCATTACGTTGAAGTAATAGTTCCCTGATTTGGTCATTAAGGTTGTTTTCTGTTTATCTTCTTCTGCCATGGGTATCTGGTTGTAGCCAGAATAGGCGTCCATGAAGGATAACCGTTTGTAGCTGGAGGAATTATCTACGAGTTTATCCATGTTAGGAAGAGGATATGCATCTTTAGGGCCATCCCTATTGAGATCGGTATAATCAACACACATACGCCATTTTCCATTAGATTTTTTGACAAGTACAACATTGGAGAGCCATGTAGTGTATTTGGCCCCAGAAATGAAATTTGCCTCTAGGAGGTCTTTTAGAGCTTTTTCAGCAGCCTCTGAATTTTCCATAGACTGCTTTCTACGTCGCTGAGCTACATCTCTAACACCGGGGTCGATTGTCAGGTGGTGAAAGGCGACACTTGGATTGATTCTGGGCATGTCAGCTGCACTCCAGGCGAATAGGTCAGCGTTTTCCCTCAAGCAGGCGATCAACTTAGCTTTGACAAGTTCTGGAAGATCCTTGTCGATCTTGAAGTTCTTTGAGGGATCGTCCCCAAATGGGACCAACTCGAATTCACCATCAGGAATAGGTTTGAGAAGTTTCGCGTTGAGCGGAGACTTCTGTTCCCTCTTTTGTTCCTTGAGGTCTTCCTTGGTGAACCGGGGATCCAGTTCGACCAAGTTTGCATCCAGGATGCTCGCAACAACCTTCCCTTTGTCTTCAGCAGGTTTGCTGGGTTGGGAAACCGAGCTCTGGGTTTTATTTGCCTGAAGGAAACATCTTTTAGCAGTGTCGATGTCTCCGTTCAGAGAGGCAATGATGCCATCCTTTGCATGGTTTTTCAAATTTAGATGAGCGGTTGAACATGTAGCGCCTAGCTGGGCAAGTCCGATTATGCATATAATGCAATTATAAAGAGAAGGATAGTCGATCACCAGGAATGGGATCGTTATTGTCTTCTTGGCCTCCCCTTCGCCGAAGGTGACCAATAGTTGGACGTAGCCCCAAGTTTGTGTAGACGAACCATTGAAGCCATAGAGTTCACTCCCCACGTATGGAGAAAGGTTTTTCTCCGTTAGTTGGAGAGTATTGAAGAGGCTGGTGTACATGATGTCACATGAGGCCCCTGTGTCAATCAGGACTCGTTGGACATCCGTGTTGGCAATCGATGCTCGCACGAGCAAAGAAATGGCTGAATTTACAACTCCACCAGGTAGTTCAGAGTCGTAAAAGTCCAAAGGTGGTCTTCCTCCAATTTTAGAATTGGAGGGGACCAGTCAGTTGATGCTCATAAGCTCCTCAAACTTTCTTTTCATGCTCCCCATGGAAATGTTCATGGTTCCTCCCGTGATGACGTTGGTAGAGGGGACCTGTTCCCATCTGCATGAGTAAGGGACGATTTCCATGTTGTATTGGAAATCGCCTAACTGCTCGACGGACATCGCCATTATCTTGTCCGCTGTTGTACCATCGGTGACGAGCTCGATGGTCTTCCTTTTCGACTCGGGGTTCTTTACAAACTACTTGAGTCGTCCTCGCTGAATGAGGAGTTCGATTGCGTCCTTTAGGTGGATGCAATCGTCAGTAACGTGCCCGTGGCACTTGTGGAAACGACAGTACTTTGTCTTGTCGACTCCCTTTCTTTCTTGTGACGGGGCTTTTGGTGTTTTGACACCAGCTTCCGCCAGATCGGCTACTGCGACCTCAACAAAGATTTTTTCCCTGGACATGACCAAGGGTGTGTATTCCGTGAAGCGACCGCTAGTTTCTTTACCTTCACGAACTACTTTGCCTTCCTTTTTCTTTTTTCTCTTGGAAGGGCTTCCTTGAGGATTCAGCAGTAGGCTCCTCCTTCCTGGTTTTATTGAGGTTGTCCGCATACAGCTCCTCTTCGTATCTGATGTATATTTTTGCGATCTCTAGGAACTCGTTGAGAGTCCTCGGGCGATCTAGCCGGACATCCTTTGTGACGTCTGTGCCCTCGCGTAGACCTTTGGTAATGAGGTACTGTTTCAAGGTATCTTCAACACCTCTTACTTGCACAGCTTCTTTGTTGAACCTTTCGATGTAGTCTCGAAGAGGTTCGCTTTTTCCTTGAACGATGGCCTCTAGGGATGCCACCGTTTTTGGATGCGTCCTTGACGCGGTGAAGTGGGTTGTGAACTCATGACACAGGTCGCTCCATGAGTCGATGAAGTTTCTCCTTAAGTTCTTGAACCACGTAACAGCTCCTCGTCGTAATGTAGTGACGAAAAGCTTGCATTTTACGGCGCCATGAACCGATCGATACATGAGAACCGACTAAATGTTCTCTATGTGCTCGTCCGGGTCGGCTTTCCTGTCGTACGAGTCCATTTAAGGAGGCTTTTCCAGCCCGCGGGGAATAACAGCTTCTCGGATGCGCCGTGTGTACGGACCATAAGCGTTATGGTCATTCCGGGCATCGCAAGTGTCCTCAGAGCTGGAGGAGGACCAAGAGCGTCCGTTGCATCTTGGTAGGGATATCCTTGGAGGGGATCTTCTTGGAGGAGATCGTCTGGGAGGATATCTTCTGGGTGACCTCCTTCTGGTTGATCTCCTGGTGTAACTTGGAGATCTGACACTTACTGAATGTCGCGGGGATCTAGAACGTGATTGGCGAGGGCTCCTTCCTCTTCTGCTACGCACTAGGGAAAGACTCTGTTTGGTTCAGACTAAGGGACGCGCTTGCTCCAGATCCATCAGGCGTCGGTTCTGCTCCTCGATTAACGACGTCTACGGTTAAACCGTGCAGAGCAGGTTGGCGATGAGGGCACCGGTTGGCGTGGTATCTTTAGGTGTCTCTGTAGGTTGTAAAGGACCTTGCAGAGGCCTTAATTGGAGAGGAACGATTTGTACTGGTTCTTCTCTGGGTGTACCCACATGCGAAGGTGTAGATGTCATACCATCACGTTGAGGCATACGAACTTTACTTCGTAGTCGTGGGCTGGCACCGTTGGCTGCCATGGTTAATATTTTTGGTAAGCTTTGGTTTTTAGAAGGATAAAAACAAGGACAACTTGTAATTTCCCACAAACGGCGCCACTGATCGTACCTGATCAGAAGGGTGTGTACCTGCGGTGGATAGAACGGTGGTGAAATGCTTCAAAGTGCTCCTTGGAACGGA
>Ga0209282_1002218_pt1 | contig 11124 bp, 9 predicted proteins | sample Mtrugardesep15_FD_187529 | JGI IMG/M metagenome (GOLD analysis project Ga0209282, IMG submission 187529) | Root nodule microbial communities of legume samples collected from California, USA - M. trunc garden sep15 (SPAdes) (version 2) | ecosystem: Host-associated > Plants > Roots > Nodule...
TTATAGTACTACATGTATAGAGACATTATAATTTATTGTGTTAGTGGGAATTGTTGTATTGTGTATGTTACTTAGGATTTCGTCCCTATTGGGGGTATTAGTCCCGTATTGTGTGATGAGTTATGAGATATAGATAAGTCTATTTTTTTTGGACTTACATTGTAATTTGTAATAGCTTGATTGGATTTTTATATATCAGGTTTCATTATCAGCTAGTGTATCATTTCAAGATTTTTTTTTGGTTGATTTGATTATGTTTTTTTGGTAGATAAGGATGTTTAATATTAAGTGATGTTTGAACATCTTTTTAAATGTTCTTTGAGTCCAAAGATTTTTCCTATCTTAGATTAGGACATTGTCCCTTCACACTAAATTTTGATTAAAAAATAAATAAATCATGGTTTTCTATTGTTCATAACGATGTTACATAATCCATAATTACTACAATGAAACTTAATCAAATGGAACTCTTATTTATAGACTTGAGAATCAAGTACCTATTGTATACAAAAATGATAAAATAAAATTGACATACTTACTGTCCTATTATTTGTCACGATATTCTTCTTTGATTCGTGTGTGACTTTGCCTTTAAAGTCATACATTCAATAGAAAAAGTTTAGACAAATAAATAAGTTGTCCGGTCAAAAAAATTAAGAAAATTTCCCATCCTCCCTATATTTCCTATGAATTCTTAGTAGCTTGAAGTTTGGTTGGATTCACTCGTTTTTTAAGCTCATTGTTGATCTTGATTACTTCTTTCAAAATAAGTTTTATTGTTGGATGAACCATAGAAGTTGAGCATTTTAGGTCCGAACCACTACAAATTAAAAAGCTCATATAAGTTTTCTTTTCCTACTTTATTTTATTGAAAATTATATTTATTTGTTGCTAAAATATTTTTTATTAACTCTATGGTAGTTGTACCACTAACATTTTCAAGAGAATAAAACTCAACTAACAATAACTTCCTACCGCCACTCATATTTAATTGCATTTTTTAAATTTAATTTTAAATAAAATTTTAACCAAAATAGAAATATTATTCTCGAAAATAATATTCCTTGAACCATAATGGAATTTCATACCTAGATACAAACACACCCTAAAAATCTAAGAATACTTAGACGAGATGTTTTTTGAAGAAGCCAAACTAACTCACAAAAATTAACATCGGAGAGAATCAAATTTGCAATCATATTATTAGCATACTACAAGATCCGAAGTAACATCGTTGGACTAACCCAAATGAGTTTGCTTGCACGAAATGTTATGGATACTCTTTCATTAGATGTCCTGAATTTGAATACATCTTTAGGAATGGAATAATATTAAATTTCTTGAAGGAAAGTTTTGTCGTCTATTGTGATTCTACCCGGCTCAAGCCATTAGTTCAACTAAAACGCGCACAGCGTTCTTTCTTGTCTTCTTTTCTGTGCTAGTGATCTATCTCACACAGCGACAGACTCCTCAGAAATTGAAATTAGAATCAGGTAAGTACCCTGTTGATCCCAATCTATCATCCTTAGATTTCATCTACCTATGCCGTTTTTCTATTTTTCCATTTTTCCCGCTTCGCTTTTAAACTGTTCGATGAATTGTCTCAATGAAGTTCCTCATCTTCAATCTTTGTTTTGCAGGTAATTACTTCTGAAAATGCCTTCCCTTCAAACTTCACTCCCTCCTGAACTCGCCAACAATGCCATTAGGGTAAAGTACCACACCCTTTTTGTTCAATTCAATGTAAGATTTTTACTTTAGTTTTTAACTTGCTAATTTTGTAGCTGATTAAAAAAAATGACTTTTTTCAGCTTTACCGTGAATGCCTACGAAGAGCGAAATATATCGGTCATCGGGTACGTGTTTCTTTTATTATGTCTCTCTCAATCAGGTTTAGTAGGAGTTTGTTGCTGCTACTGGCATAGTTTAAATTAAACACAAATTTGACTTTTTTTTAGTTATCTGTTTGTTTGCCATAGTGAATTCTTTTGAAATTAAATTTTAGTTTATTGGTAGTGTGTAAGCCCTAAAGACAACAAGTAGGCTCAGTTTGGATAAACATCTTATTTTGCAGCTTATACCATAAGCACGTAGCATGATAAGGGCTTACTTACAAATTGTTTATATCACAAAAGATAAAATAAAGTTAAATTATTTTTGTATAAGCTACAAATTGTTTGTATAAGCTATCTTGAAGAGCTTATGAAATTAAGCTGAAATAACTTATGAACATGGCATAAGCTGTTTTCATAAGATCTCCCAAACAATCTCACAAGTGCTTATGCTAAATAAGATCAAATAAGCTAATTCAAACAGGTCTGTAATTGAGATCCATATTCTTACATTTGGATTTTTAGATTTAGCAATCATAGTAGACATACTCAGATGCTTTGAGTATACAGCTTCATTTACTTGCAGATTATTTTGTTTAAAGGGGGGATGTGGGGGGTAGGAGATATAATGAAGGGAGGAGACTGGAGAGGAAAATAATAGGAGAAAACTTACAGACAGTTATCTACAGCTTGTTTGTAATGTTTTCCTATCACAGTTTTACATTTTAGCAATGTATTCTAGGTCATAGTTTATTTAACTCTACATTGTAACTACCATTCTAATAGAGGCTCACGACGTCAAGGGATGGGATTCATTTAGTCGTTGATGATGGGATCTGAGATGGTGGACAGTGAAGTACAAGGTGCTAGCGGCTGTGGTGTACTTGTGAGTTGTGACAGGGCTGATGGTTATTTAGGGGGTCCCTTCTGGAGATATGAGAGGGTGGACAAACGAAGAACATGGTGATGATTTCTTCCTTGCATTCTTATTCATGCCATTACTAGTGTCTATTCTGTCTGAGCGGTGCAGCTATAGTTTGCTTTGATATTGAGGGAATTGATTATGAGATCCGTGGTGGCAATTGATTGAAAAGAAATGAGGAAGGCAGTTGTAATAATTCCACCAGTTGGGACAATGATTCTGTGACTCCATTTTATTACCTCAGAGTTCTCAAAATTTGGATCTATTTTAAAATCCTCTCAGTTTGTTCATTAGGATTTGTGTTTTTCAAGAGAGACTACCAATAGCAGCCAGCCTGTAGAAGACTTTTGTGACTTGGAAGAGTGGAATGCGATCAACACTCAACAGTAGCATTGAAAAAGGTTTAGTTAAAAGTGGGAATGTACGACCAGATGCGAATGGAAAATGCCCATGCAACCTTCATTGTTGGTGCTGCAGAAAAGCCCTCTTTGGCATAACCTGTGTTGTAGATCTTCGTTAATGAAGGCAACAGCGTTAACTTTAGAATATCTGACATCGTAAGAATAGTACACATTTAAACCTTGATAGGAGAATAGTACAGACGGGAGGTAGCGAACTGTGTATGTTTTATCCAAAATAAAATTCCCTTGTTTGGTTGAAAGGGAAGCTGAGTGAAAATAACTTCTATTTTATCTTCCATTGTTTAGTTTGCAAGGGGATGAGGAAAATATAAATTTACTTTACTATTCTACCCTTAAAGAAGATGGACAAAGGTAAGAAAGCCCAGTGAAAACCTTGACTGATATGACTTCAGAACTAAGGCTTGCACAACGTGAAAGTGAAGGAGGTCAAAAGAGGTAAACTAATACAATGTGGATAACTAAAGATTGCTAAATATAACATGTTAAGATAATTTTTAAAATAAAAATAACTGACGACGATTTAGTCGGCACAATAGTTAGTTAAACAATTGTCCTTTTCTTTGCTTGGTACACTCTTCATGCATGATCATGGTGCACATTTTAACTCATTTACCCTCCTTGGGGGAGGGTGGGCAAAATTTGGAGAAGGGTAATTCTAGATCTTCTCCAGATTCTAATTCAGTCATGTATGATCATGGTGCACATTTTAACTCATTGTACTACCTCCTATCTTATTCTAAATCAGTCACTTCCATTAGTATATTTTGCTTCCTTTCACACCTGTACTTGTTATACCAAATATCTATCTGTGTGATAAAACTAAGAACTGTGCACTTTCTTTCTGATTCAGCAACATAACACACAGCTTCTTGTTGATATGGTGAGACAACAGTTTAAGAAAAACCTGCATGAGACAGATCCTGACAAGGTTCAAAAGTTAAAGGACGAGTAAGTTTGTGCTCTAATATATATTGCATTTATATTGTGCATGTCCTAGTGTGTTCTCTTTTCTTTGTTGGCTCTCCTTTCCCTTCAACAGATGGAATACAATTCTGATGTCTTTGTTCACAAAAAGATAGTAATTTTATATTTAATCACTTATGAATTGATTGGTTATTTCAAGCACAAAATAATTATTTTTTTTTCCTTTCTCATGTTTGTAGTGCTGCAAGGGGACTTATAAATCACATACTGTACGAGTCTGAGAAAATTTCTGGTCGAAAATTTACCATGACTCCTCCTAAAGAAGCTTAATTTGTATAATCCCCGATGATTCAGTTTGTTCATCAGTGCTGGGTTGGGCAGATCAAGCATATAGACATGAGCTTCCAAGATTTTTATGATGGTTGTATTAAATTGATGAAATAAAAAAAGTTGTGGAAATTTGCTCAATTGCTTTCTCTATCTGCACTCTTTTTCATATCAAGAGTGCTCAAGTTTCTTAAAATTATTTTCTTTGTTTTGGTAAATGATTCAGTGTCTCATTTACTCATCGTTTGGCATATAATGATTCCTAAATTATGCCTTCTTGTGGCTGATTCTTGACTTTTGTATCAGTGTAGAACTAATACACCTGGGAAGGAATCAGTCAATTTTAGTCGTTTTAAAATTTGTGTTTACATTGAAAAGTGTCGAAGTTTAAACCAAGGTTGTAAATTATTATGCTTCAAATTTCTAAGTACAATTCCTGAAACAATATTCTTCAAAGGTGGGTACTATTACTAAGGAATATACAAGACGAATATTCATTTTGTTAACTAAAAAGTATAATAACTCCATTATTTTCTCAATAATCCATTACTTTGAACCTGCGTATTTTTTTCATTTCCATTGTACCACTGAGTTTAGTCAAAAGCTACAAATTTAAGTTTTCACTCATCCTGACATGGTTCTTCACAATTTAATTTTGTTAAATATGGTAGAATAATTCTTAACACAAAATGAAGTCAAAATATTGGAATAACTTAACCAAGGCCTCCTCAAATATTATTTTTCAGTAAGCTCCCTGATAGTATTTTACCTAAATGATGCCTTTTAGAGCTTCATTCTGATTTCACTGTTGAGAGATTAATGGAGACATTTGATTAAAAGTTGGTAAGATGACAACAAGTCAATTCCTCCACAAGGACACAAGGCATCAAAACAAAATTCCTCCACAAGGTGCATTCACTAACAAATCATTGAAAAAGTTAAAAACCATTCTTGCAATTTAGCTTTTATATTATATTATATAAGAAAAATATAAAAGAGAGACCTCTTGTAACAATCCCTGCACTAAATTATATTGTAGCATTCAGATGTTAAAATATGAGCAAGTGGTATTGCCACCTTTGATGGCAACCCTTGTATTATAGGCATAAGTTCCAAACAAAAACTGTATATCAGTATACTTTATTCTCCCAACACCTCTACTCTAGGGCTACAGTTTTAGGGTTTCCTCTGAGTTGATTTACATGAGGGTTGTGTACTTATATGGTAATCATGGAATTTGGAATGTTGTGTATTTTATCTCGTAACCTTGGATTTTGGAAGACTTGTAAACTCATCGGATGGTGTTACAGTGACGCTTATCACATTTGGAATGCAAGTTTGTCTAACCTCACCCCGGCTTCTAGTGATAATCCCATCCAGAATCTCTCCATCATCTACAAAGGAAGTTGTCCTTCTCAACTCCCCTTCCTGCATGAATAAACAAGCAACGGAAACAGCCGAAGTGTGGATTAATCCCAGATTAGTTTTGCCAGAAGCAAACACGAGAAAAAAACTTAGTTCATATAGAAATCCAAATCATTAAAGAGCTACTTCAAACTATTGATATCAATGTCATTTATATTTCATGCAATTCCATAATATGTTTATATATAGTTTGAACACATTCGTCCATTTCTTTCAGCCAAGAAACCCTTGATATTAGCAACTTACAGCAGATAGGTTTAATGGTAATGCTGGGACCTCTTCATATTCTGCAGCATCTAACTCTTGAAGGTGCATCTCTTTGAAGAACTTGGGCAGAATGTATTGTCTCACCGGAACCAGAAGCATGATCATCAATGGGAAGAGAACACCGGCAATTGGAACCCAAGTGATACCAAAACAAACAAGCAAGTATACAGTCTGGAAGAGTGTAAATACTGCAACTATCTTGAAAGGTACGGCTTCCATGTAACTTGCATGGCATTCCTCCAGAACTCTATAGAAAAACATCAGATTAGTGAATCATTCAACAAATTTCCCGAACGAAAAGAAAAGGAGGCGGGACATGGTGTGAAAGACAATACTTGTATCTTTTGCTCGGCGCAGTAAAGATAAATAAAATTCGTTCCCAAAACTGGTTGCCAGGTAAGTTTTCAATGGCCATGAAAGCAAAATATCCCCACAATACAGACGTTGGAATCATTTTCAGGAAAGACATAGCTGCTACACATCCTCCTACCATCAAAGATTGAAGCAAGTTGCTTACTCGCTGTTCTTCAACCTCAACAGGCAATAAGTCATCAATTTCTTTCTCAACATCAAATATTGACTCATCAACTGCATTATTTAAGCTTCCCGTACTTGATGCCAATTGGATAGTTGATTCTTTCAACTCTTTTAATCCCTGTCAAAACAAAGTTAGGCAAGATATTGGATGATTATGGTATTCAGTTTTTTAAAACATATAAAAAAATTACACGACAAAAGATTCTTTTGCATCTGTCCTAGACTTGTGATTGTCAAAACACAAAATAGAACTTAGGTCATGTCAGATAGGCGAAAGGCAGAAGGGGGAGTGATAACAAGACTACAATAATACATACCTGAGTGGACGTTTCCTGGCGAGTTAGAGGGGTTTGCATCTGCCAGTAAGCATCTTGCATACTTCCATATACTTGTCCTAAGGGTTCTTGTTTTCTCATGCAATTTCGAGCTGTTGCAACAAGCCGATTTCTAAGTAACTGCAATAGCCAATAAGAATGGTCCATCATTGCACCATACAGGTAATCATTTTGTATAATATTTCCACTTTCTCCTTTAAACCTGTAGGCCTACCAAAGTTTGTGGTATTGGAAGTGTAATGGCAATATTTATCACAGTCAAGCTATAAAACAAGAAACCTGCTTTAATATAAGTATATATGAAAATGTATACCTGGTGCTTCAATGTAGCTAAACTTTTGGTATGCATCGGAGATTGTGGAATGACACCATTTGATGGAGGTATTCCAATTAGACCACATAATAAGACCTGTCATACATTCAACATTAAATATATGTAAAAAACCACGGATCAAATTCAGTTCATGGACAAGTTAGAAATCCAAATTTTCTTAATTGCAAGAGGAAATCGAACAGTTTAGGCAAAGAACCATAGGAGTTTCAAATGAACCTAAGAAGAATCATGTACCATGAATCCCAAAAGAAGTAAATCATAGTGGAAAGAAGGTGGTTTTCGTAAATTGAACTCTTTCTGCTGAGAAAGCTGAGATGCTATACTATGATCAAAATAGTAAAGTACAGCAATCATTGTAGCTGGAACAAATGCTCCAATAATATAGAGAACTGGTACATTCAGCATGTCCTGTCATTGATTTAGAATCATTTCATGAGAAATATCCAAAGAAGTATTATGAACACAAGTATCTCTTTACTTTGAGAAATTATTTTCTATTTTCACTACAAATACGCCATCTTATTTTCACTCGGTTTTGGTTTTTAAATATTTGTGTAGGAAATAGTGAAGATGAAAACAACGAGAAAATATGAAATAGGTGAAAATTAGTTGAGATTTTCGCACATAAAAGTGAAAACGATTGCAGATGTCCTAACAATGAAATAATTTGGACTGATTGACCATCCATGCCTTTATGACAGTCCAGTTCTCATATGCACCATGGGACCATGGATTTGGACTGAAGAGTCTCCTAGGGATTTCTTTTGGAGTATTTCCAGCTGGTATATACGAAACAACGGTCCATAACAGAACCATCAACGCGACACCATAATCTGCTATGAATCCCTGCAAACATCCTGCAATGAGAGGAAAATAATCTATGAAACATAATAAAATAACTTGGTCAAACAATGGGTTGAAAATATAAATTCAGTAATTTTAAACCCCTCTAAAATTTCACACCAGTCTTACCTGATCCATATCGCCAAAACTTTGCTTTTCGGCTTTTCAATGCTGTAAGCAGAAGACCAAAGGACAGAACCAAAGAAAACATGCCATTTCCAAATCTCCATGAAGATTGAAACTCAGTTGATTCAGGGTCTGCTCTCTCAGGTATATGAAACTCGTGAATGAGTCCCTGTCAAACGCAATCAGAGAGCATCTTTATCAGATACATTATATCATAATTCATCTTAATTTTCCCTTCTTAAAAGAACTGCATAATCATGTGGGCTAAAACAAAATTAACATTAATGACAGAGAATACAGAAAGATGCATCTTACTTTAATAGCCTCTTGCATGAATAACATTGCAATGAGAAGGCCAAACAATTCCCCTGCAACGCGAGTGAACCTGTTGACGAGGGAGCAAGCTCCTAAGATAGCCAATAGGAACAACAAGAGGGAAGTCCACATGCATACCCTGCCCATACAAAAAAAGTCATGAGGCACCAAAAATGATTCACAATAAAGTCAAAGACAACAAAAATGACTACATCAATTCAAATATGAATGTGAGAAGAATATACCATCCGGTCCACGCTAAGAAGAGCTTGGAACCCAAATCCGGTCTATTTTTGGCAAAGTTGAACATGAATATATACATGATTACAGTTGGTTCTGCTACACCGAGAATCAGCAAAGGCTGGCCTCCTATGATAGAGTGTATTATTCCACACAGTGCAGTAGATGCTAATGTTTGTACCGCAGTGAGTATCCCATCTAAATTGTTGGAACACATAACATTAAATCGAATATACACTAAATTATCGTTGCTTTTTATCTAATCAGATATCTTAACAAAAACAAGATTTCATGCATCGATGAAATTAACAATGTACCTGTATCTCTTTGCAATTGTTCTCCAAATGAAATAACTGGAATTGCTGATGCAAAAAATATATATGTGGTGGGGGCTAACATCCTAAGAAATAAAAATTCATGTCAAGTTATTAACAACTTCCTTAAAATATAGTAATAAATAGAGAAAAATTTCTGTCTTCATTGAAGTATAAATCATGAATATCAAAATCCAAAAACAGAAGTCAGTGTTTTTGTAGCATAACTTCATGTGAATGATGTACCTAAAGCCTGCAGTGAGACCACCAATCCAATCTTGCTTGTAACACATCAATCTATTTTTCACGTCATTTTTAATTCCACGAAATGGAACGAATGTGTCTTTCATTATTCTCAACCGGTAAAAACTAGGGGGATAAAGAAAATCGGAGGGTTGAAACTGAAAACACACAGTACAATGAAAAGTAAATAAATAGAAGACAATGAGTTAGAGTGACAAAATGAAAGAAGAAAATAAAATGTGGCTTGGTAAATGAACATGAAGGTAATGCATCATAGACTCGTAGTAAATCAAATTCTATAAATGAAAGGAAAAAGGGAGATATTAAGTTTTGTAAAAGATGGTGATAGTTGGAGAAAAATACAGTATGGTTTGGTGAAACTAAATGTTGCATTTCAAGATATATATAATCAGAAAACTGGATATTTACTTACAGTATATACTACTACTAGTGTCTAATAAAAATGTGTTTATGTGACAGTACAATGCATATTAAACCAACAATCCAATCATATCTAGAAAATAAATTCTTGTCATTAGTTGAGCTTTAGACCCTAATGTTTTGGATTAATTTAATATATCCATATGGTTGCAATTGCAACACTGGTTGTACGTCAAGTTCTCTCAATGCAACTGGGAAGTGGGAACAATGACCACTTGTAAAATGAGTAGGAAAATGTCTTGAATATACCATCAGGTAAAGATTTCATATCCAAAGATTTTATAGATCATAGATATATTCTTCAAAAATATAAAACATTATATCCAGAATTGGAATATATAAAAGTGTTTTGTTTTTTCACCTATAAAGAAGTTAACAAGAGATGTAGCCCGCCGCCCCTCAGACTAACCATTAACTGCAATATAATTTAAATAATTTTTTTCAATTTTGCTATTGGTCTAGTGGCCAACACGCGGGTCGAATAATCAAATTTGAAAGAGTGAAAAGGAGTTGCGATTGATTTGTGTACGTGGCAATTATTTTTATCAACAATGTTGTGATGTGTCAAGTGTGATAAGCTTCATATCGAGATTCTGGAGGAGATTAACACTATATGTCGGGGTGAGGTTAGACGAATTTGCCTCCAATCTTTTTTATTAGAAACAAAGTAACGATTTTTTTAGTCATTTTTAAAAGAAGCGTTGACCAATGACAATAAGGTTAACTAATGAAATATAAAACAATAACGATAAAATGAGATATCAATTATAAAGAAAAAAATGTGCAAGTCTAAAAATAAACTATGAACTGATTCACATCAAATGATACAACCGGCTATTTGAATATATTCTTTTAAGACTTAACACATACTTCTTCCGTTTCAAAATACATGTCTAATTTTTACAATGTGCACTATTCACTTGACTTACTTTGACCATACTTTTTAACTAATGTATAAATACAAATATTAACATGTAAGATGTTGTTTGATTTGTCTCGACAAATATTTTCAAAATATTAAATTTTTATAATTTTTTACTTTAGATAATTAAAAATATTAACGATCAAAATTGTACATTGACATATGTGAAGTGGTTGACCGAACACATACATTATCATAAAATATAGGCCTTTATATACACATATTGTTGTATGAAGCCAGTTTAAAGAAAATGCGAAATTAGAAGCCACCATACCCAAAAAAAACAATGTCACAATAATAAGAATTTCTTGTCAATCAATATTTTTAGCAGTCTTGTCAACCAATATTGGTTATA
>Ga0209282_1002220_pt1 | contig 11123 bp, 4 predicted proteins | sample Mtrugardesep15_FD_187529 | JGI IMG/M metagenome (GOLD analysis project Ga0209282, IMG submission 187529) | Root nodule microbial communities of legume samples collected from California, USA - M. trunc garden sep15 (SPAdes) (version 2) | ecosystem: Host-associated > Plants > Roots > Nodule...
ATTTTAATCAATTATGGATTGATTGAAAACATAATTGTTTTATCATATTTCATGAGTTAAGCTTTGTGGTTCAATTTTCTAATAAGAAGGGTAAGAGACAAGTCTAAGGTTTACAAAGAATGACTAGGGGGTCATAAAATTTGATTGAATGAGATTTTAAGAGAGATTGATTAAAATAGTTAGGCCAATTTCGAACCTATATCACTTAAAAAAGTTTAGGATCAGTTATGTAGTTAAAATAAGCAAAAAATTGTATTTTTATATACTTTAATCGATTAGATAACACCGTAATGATTAAGAAGTAGTTTCAATCGATTTTTAGTATGAAACAACTATACCAATATTGCACTCTTTTAACCATAATTTGAGGTAAAAAAATACGATTGCGGTGTTTTATTTTTGTTACAAAGATAAATGACAAAAGAACAAAACAAAAAGAGCTAACTAATCACGGAGAAATAAGATGTCATCAACATCGTTTCTAAGAAGAATTATAAGACCATCAGACGTCTCATGAAGAAGAAGATTAACATCAGAAGAAGCCCCTAGCTTTGCCATAAAGTCTGCACGTTGGTTCTCCTCTCTAAGAGTGTGAGAAATCGTCGCATTGATTTGATTGAACAATTGTTTTATGTCTTGGATAAGGACAACATAGATATGGTACCTCTCAATCGGCCATTAATACGATTAATGCAAACAAGAGAATCAGAATAGCAAGCAAACTCCTTGTATCCCAAATCATTCGACATGATTAGGCCATGATAAATAGTAGAAAGCTCGGACAACAAAATATCATCTGAACCTAAAATAAAGCCAGAGAAACCCGCAAGAAATAATCCTGTGTCATTTCGCATAACTCCACTAAACCCCGTTCTAATAGGTGAACCATGACAGCTACCATCCACATTTAGAATAACGCCCGTGATATTATTATCATTCCATCTGATGTACCTGGTAGCCACCGCAACAGTAGCAAATGGAGGAAAGCTGAATATTATGCTCTCTATTGAGTTCTTAATATTATAAGTCAGGCATTGCAAACACCAAGTTTCTCCTCCCAAACACATAAGGTTCCGATGCGCCAAGACCACCAGACTCCGACAGAAAAAGTGATAGCTGGAGAACCATCAGCTCCCCTTTTGAGGTGTTTTAAGTGGCGTTGGAAAGTTAAATGAAAACTTCGTAATAATGGTAAAAATATAATTAATCTGGTATGATATCTTAAAATAAGCAAAATAAATATGATGTTTTTCCTATTGCGTTATAGTTGATACTTGCGTGTTGTGTTGCTTCCTAAAAGCGTATCTAGAGCTCTATATATCATACGACTCAAACCAAAATCAATTAAAAAATAAAACGAAATACTACACTATTAACGAAGAAATGTTAGTCTAATTTAATCCTTAAAGATTAACAGAAAATATGAAATGTAACTAATCTAATTAAGAAAATGGGTTCTTACAAAGTCACTTTAATTTCCATCAAATATGTTTAAAAAATCAATTCGAACATCAAACCGAGAAATCTTAGTTCAAGTATTTTAAACTGTTTACATCGCGACAAAAATGCAATCAAGTAACTTAAATAACTAAATCGTAAAGGATGTTAGTACACGATTCAATCGGTCAACCATTCGATTCGGTTTGGTTTATCATATCATTTTCTATTACCATTTCCTTACGGTGTGGTGACTCACTGTACCTTCCGAGTGGCATTATCGTAAACATACACCTTAACTGCAAATCATCACACACTCTCTCTTTCTTCCCCATCGATCTCAACATTTTCACTATTCTCTGAAACCTCTCTTTAGGTTTCTTCAAAATCCACTTTTCTCAACCAAAACCTAACCACTTTCTCCAATCTTCAGAAATGGTAAAGTTTCTTCTTCGATCTCTTCTCTCTTGCTAACCGTTTCGAAATTCTCAACAAACCTTAGATCTGAAACTCACTCGCTTCAATTTCACGTTTTTCATATTACGTTTTGAATTTCAATTCCTTGCGTTTCCATAACGCAGAAATGCGAATTGTTTCGTAATTTTGATTTGTTTAGTTTATGCGATTTTAATTAATTTGTGATCTAATTTAATTTTGTTTTTGTTTGTTGTTTTGATTGATTTTGCAGCCTCTCAGACTTGAAATCAAGGTAATTTTTCTTTTAGCTTTTGATTTGAGGTTTATTTTGTGTTTTCTTGCTGAGAAATGATTAATTAGCCAATTGATGAGATTTATCGTGTTAATTAGATTACTGAGAATTGTTTAATTAGCTTTTATTTTGGCTTTTGATTCGAGGTTAGTTTTGTGTTTTAGCTAGTTATGGAGATTCATTGTGATTTGATTTCTCAATAACTAAGTAGATTGTAAGTGTTTAGATTTCTAATTGATTATTGATTTAACTGATGTATTGTTTTAGCTTTTGATTCTAGCTCTATATTGTGTATGCTTGTTGAGAAATGATTAATTAGCAAGATAGTGAGATTTTTTGCGGATTAGATTTGTCTGAAACTAGGCAGAGTGCAAGTGTTTAGATTTTGATGATGACGTTTATTTTGTATTTGCTTGCTGAAATTTTTTAATTAGCTAGTTAGTGAGATTTTTTTTAGTGAAATAGATTTCTCAGAAACTAAGCAGAGTGCAAGTATTTAGATTTCTGATTGATTAAACTGATTTGTTGTTGTGGCTTTTGATTATGGGGTTTATAATGGTTTGGCTAGTCAGAGATATTTTTTTACGAATTAAATTTCTTAGCAACTAAGGAGATTGCAAGTGTTTAGATTTTGGATTGATGAAACTGATGTGTTGTGTAATTTGATCAGCGAAAGCTTGCGCAAAGATCAGAAAGAGTAAAGTCTGTGGATCTACATCCAACAGAACCATGGTAATACCTTGTTCTTGACTGTGTTGTGAGATTTTCATCTCTGGAATTTGTTTTATGAAATGAAGCTAAATTTTAAACCGAATTTATATTTTGTTGCTCCTTATGTGGAATTGGTTCCATTCGTTTGGTCCTTACTAAGCGTTGCATCTATTAAGATAGTTTTCTGCATTGGTGAATAGTGTTGTCAACTTTGGATAGTGGAAAATGTAGGATTGTTAAAATTCCGCTACGCAACTGTGCTATAGCGCCACTATTGCTGCTGGTTGACAACATTTTATAGTACTAAATATGGTACGATGGAGCAAAAGCGGCTTGTCCAAATTTTGCTATGCTACAGTTGTATATTGCCGCTATAGCTACTATTTATCAACACTGTTCGTGAATAGGGGGTACTTGGATGTTTTGCTGAATTGTGTCATTTTAACATCATTAATGCAGGATTCTAGCAAGTTTATACTCCGGGACTGTCTGTATCTGGAACTACCAATCTCAGGTGCGTAAATTTTTATAATTCAGATGTTTATTGTTATTATATGTAATGAATGGCTGATTCATGAATAAAGAAGTCTATTGTTATGGTCTCTTTCAAATTTAAAAGAGCCACATATTCTTTGTTTCGTTTTCTTTTTAAGAAAAACTAGTATTACGCGAAAGTGCTGTCCAAAATGTTAGTGTTCTTCTAAAATATTACTCCCACCGATCTCGATTACTAGCAAAACTACCTATACACATTAATTATGAATTTATTAAGAATATTAGTCAATTGCAACTATTTTAATGTAATCAAAGTAATTTTATTCTGCAAACTGCCCTTTATGGGATATTGAATATAAAACTATATTCATTGAAAGATATTTTAGGATCGACATCATTAAATATGGTAAAATTAGTTAAGATTTGTTTATATTTTAGACCACCAAATAAGTTTTTATTTATATTTGAGACCGCTGTAGTATTTGATTTATCTACCTTTGCACATTAAAGCCACAACTAAATAAATCCCTTCATATAAAAACCGGTTCTCATAATCTCCTGAATTGCGATATGTAGAGTTACTTTCCTTTGGTACGGAGTTTCAAGAAAGACTCTGGCTCAATACATGTATCAAGTTTTGAACTGTATCAATTTATATTGTGATTTTTTAGTGAAAAAAACACTTTCAGTGATCTTTTCTGTTGAAGATTGGTCAGAAGTTACTGTAGCATTTTATACCGCAGATCGAGAGTATGCAGCGTTTTGTAAAATTACCCTTGTAAATTGATAGGAATAAGTTCCCAAGAGTACTAGCACTAGTGGCGCCACCACACCATGTTCGTTTGGGTTGGCCTGTTTGAACCTGGGTCAAATTCCTAATAGGCTGATTTACCTCCACTTTATTTAGCCTACATTTTCCTCCCCATACCAGGTGATTTATTTAGGCATTTTGTTAGATGTACGTATTTGTGAGGGACTTTTTGTTAGTTGACCTGTTTGAAGGACATTTTCTTAGTGAGGTGAGGTTTGTGCTTTTTTAGATTTATTATCAGCATTGGCTATTTCATTTTTGGCCCTCTTATACATTCAAAAAAGTTATAACACTGGCTTGGAAGAGTTTTGCTTCTGTACCGCACGTTGTATTTTACGGGTTCCACTACTGTACAGTGAGGCATATACTTGCTTTTCCTATCATAGATTCATGGTTTCTCCATGATAATATATGGTTTCATAGACTGATGCATTTTATACATATTTATAGATAGATTGGTATTAAAGGACATTCTCTACTCTACTGTTCTACATTTAAATTTTTCACAGGCCTTTCTTCGTGCACACATACTTTTAAGTTTCTATAATTTTGGTTGTGCAATTAACTTAAATTATTCTCTTTTCAAATTTCAGACCATGGCTAAGTCTTTTGAGGTTACTGAGTTACCTGGTGCGTGGGCTTCTTTCAGTCTGTTTATTTCATTTTCATTTGCACGAAGCCGTTTTTTCTTTATATATTTCATTTCATTGGTCTTAAGTATAGTATCGTTTTGCAGTTAGGTCAGCCAAGTTTATTGCACGCAAACAGTGGGTTGTTGCAGGAGCAGATGATATGTTTATTCGTGTATATAATTACAACACAATGGATAAAGTTAAAGTATTTGAGGCACACTCAGATTACATTAGGTGTGTGGCTGTTCATCCCACCCTTCCCTATGTGCTATCATCGTCTGATGATATGCTCATAAAGCTTTGGGATTGGGAAAAAGGCTGGATCTGTACCCAGATATTTGAGGGACATTCTCATTATGTCATGCAAGTGACATTCAACCCTAAAGATACAAATACCTTTGCCAGTGCTTCTCTTGACCGGACCATAAAGGTTTAGATTCTTTTTGTCAGATGTTTTCAGCAGTTTATTTATTTACATACACCAATGCAATAAAATTATGCTTAAAACTGTTATATTCCCTGGCAGATCTGGAATCTTGGTTCGCCTGACCCAAATTTTACGTTGGATGCCCATCAAAAAGGAGTGAACTGTGTTGATTATTTTACAGGTGGTGACAAACCTTATCTAATTACTGGTTCTGATGATCACACGGCCAAGGTTTGATTTCTGTTCTTTGTTTTCTTTAATCATCATCTACCCATTGATTTGTTTTCGTATATGTGTGTGTGTGTGTGTGTGTGTGTGTATATATATATATATATTATACATGACGCCAATTAATAGTCCTATATAACCTGGGAAACAGGTATGGGATTATCAAACCAAAAGTTGTGTCCAGACTCTAGATGGTCACACTCACAATGTATCTGCTGTATGCTTTCATCCTGAACTTCCTATTATCATTACTGGCTCTGAGGATGGTACAGTCCGCATTTGGCATTCAACAACTTATAGGTAAGTTGATGCTGTTCACAGAATGCGGAGTTGAGTTTTATCTTATTCTATTTGGTGCATTCCTCATACTTTTGTGTGTCATTGTCTTCACTCTCTCATAGGAACTTGAATAGTTTGTTTTAGGTTGACTTTTGTTCTTAGAATGAGACCTTATCCCTGCATGTCTTTTGTTTTTACTTGTTGCTTGCTTTAGCTATCTTATGATGACTTATTATGTCTAAATTTGACATTCACGTGAGAATTGACGTAGCATTGAAATTCTGACTAGCAGAGACTAGATTTTGTTTTCTAATTTTTCTAGCATATTACTATATTATATTTTGTTTACTTATACCATGTTATACATTTTAAGATTTTACTAAAATTATATTGAGATTATGTATATATTCTTGTCAATTTTTTAAAAAAACTTCATGGTGGGTTAATCTGCTTGCAGGCTTGAGAACACACTGAACTATGGTCTTGAAAGAGTTTGGGCTATTGGGTACCTGAAGGGTTCACGTCGGTGAGTTTTTTTTTCTCCTTATCTGCAAGTAATTTGAGTCTCATACTTAGGCCCTTGAATCATTTTGACTGGGACTATAGTGTCAAGTATTGTCTCTAAAATGAAGTATTTTTATCTGAATAAAAAACTTCTCTTATATTTCATGTGATCTTATTTGCTTTGATCGCTCCACAGATGCAGAATCTCCTTTACCTTTTCTTATCTTAAAAAATTATCATCTCTGATCCTCCTTGATGAGTATGACCTACGTTAAAAAAAATCTATTTTTGTAGAGTTGTGATTGGCTATGATGAAGGAACTATAATGGTCAAACTTGGTCGAGAAGAACCTGTAGCTAGCATGGACAACAGCGGGAAGATCATTTGGGCTAAGCATAACGAGATTCAAACTGTCAATATAAGGAGTGTAGGAGCAGATGCGGAGGTATGGGCTCATTATTTGGCAGTATAATATGTGTGAGGAAGAAATGAAAACTTAATTTTTAATTAATGACACAGACGAGTACTGTGCTTTTCAGATTGCTGATGGAGAAAGGTTACCATTGGCTATTAAGGAGTTGGGCACCTGTGATCTTTATCCACAAGTGAGCGAAGATCCTTTTTCTTACTATTTTGCATTACTTATTTACTTTGCTGTCATTTATGCCCATATTGTACAATCCTTTTAACAGATTTTTGGGAACAAGCATATTTACATTATTTAGCAATTCTGCCATTTTGATATATTTATGTCAGTTTTTTATTACTTATTTTTCATTTTTATTAAACCTGGCCATATATTTTAATGTTTTGACACTGTATGCAAAAAGTCTGTTATTGTTTTATAGGATTCAGGTGATATTAACCATTCTTCTTTAGTACATAATCTGGTGGGTATAAATGAGTATTTTTTTAAATAAAGATAGGTTTTATTATGTAATGTGCAAACTGTTAGGAGTTAGAATCGGAAGAATCAGTTAGGAAGTTATTTAGGTAGAGAAATACATCTATAAATAGGAGAACACAAAAGTTTGGGGGTATCTTTGAATATTGACATTGTAATTGTGAATAGAGTATTCTCTATTGTAAGGGGAAACCCTTGAGGAGAGATTCTCTCCTATTCTATCATATTTCATAAATAAAGTGTTGTTTCTTTGGAATCCAATTCTTGGGTTCCTAACACAAACATTTACTGCTCCAAGTGGTGAGGAGCTTGATTTTCCCTAATCAAGGGCTGGGATGATGGAAAAAAATAGGTCTTCGGAGAGTACCCCCCAAATATGGGTCCATCAAGCTCCAGCTCGGATTAGTTAGGGTTCAATGTGACACAATCTCGACTCAAGTATATTATGTACTTTTTGAGTTTTGAATTCAAAAGTTAATGACAAGAAAGAATGCATTATATTATGGAACTATCATCTTGAAGTCTTCAATTCATACTTGAAGAAATGAGTTTAATCTGTTCTTTGGCTTCAATTACCGTTGTTAATTTGTTTCTTCATGTATATTGACTGATGATTGACTTGTGATTTGCTTTTTTATTTTCAGAGTTTAAGGCACAATCCAAATGGAAGGTTTGTTGTTGTTTGTGGGGATGGTGAGTATATTATATATACTGCCTTGGCATGGAGAAATAGGTCATTTGGTTCAGCACTAGAAATTGTTTGGTCTTCGGATGGAGAGTATGCTGTGAGGGAAACTACTTCAAAAATTAAAATTTTCGGCAAAACTTTCCAGGTTTGAACTTCATTTTGAAATACTCCCCATTTTATGATTGAAAATGACGGTAACAGCCAACTAATCCTTAATATTTCTTTGAAGTGTGAGCAAAATGGGTCTTTCTATTGATTTACCATTTTGGGAAAGGACCAAACAAAAACAATTAGGTTGGCAATTGATTTTCCTACATAGAATTGTCTAACAAGCAACTGGGGAATGTCAATGCTGTCAACAACTTTTTTTTGTTTTTTATAAAAAGTACATAAAATTAAATTCAAATCCTGACTTGGCTCTCAAAATAAATTTCTCTTGTTGCATAGCTGTCTGCCTACTGAAACAAGTCTTCTCTAGGAAGTTTTAATTGAAGTTGAGATTTTTTTTCGTATTTCAGGAAAAGAAGAGCATCCGACCGACCTTTTCAGCAGAACGAATATTTGGTGGCACTGTATTGGCGATGTGCTCAAATGATTTCATCTGCTTTTATGATTGGGCTGAATGCAGATTGATTAGGCGCATTGATGTCAATGTGAAAGTAAGTGCTTTCATGAAGTGACATCTAGGGCCTGTTATTTTTTATTTTATTTTCTGGTTTAATTACAAATATGGCACTTTGTATCCTATCTTTAAACTTTTGTACATTAAAGAGTGAAAATACTAAAAGTTGTTTCTGTGTTGTATTTAATAGAAAACGTTGAAAACTTCAAACTTGAAAACAATGGGACATTTTTGTAATTAGAATTGAAAATAATATAAAAAAGAACATTTTCTACTACCAAACTGATTCCTAATTTTTTTTTCTTTTTCCCCTGATCTCATTCCTTGTAAATTTTGTAATTTTTTGTTGGGTCAGAACCTCTACTGGGCTGACAGTGGTGATCTAGTGGCGATTGCTAGTGATGCATCATTCTACATTCTAAAGTACAACGTGAGTATTTTGATTGACTTGATTTTCCAGTAGTTTTTCACTTTTTCTTAAGGGTGTTATCCTTTCCCTATCTTTTCGGTTGAATGGATATTTAGTGAACCACAGTAAACATATTATTTCTACTGTTGCAGCGTGATGTTGTTTCATCGTACTTAGATAGTGGGAGATCTGTGGATGAGCAAGGTGTTGAAGATGCCTTCGAGCTCCTGCATGAAATGAGTGAACGTGTCAGGACAGGAATCTGGGTTGGGGATTGTTTTATCTACACCAATTCTTCTTGGAGGCTTAATTACTGTGTTGGTGGTGAGGTATTAACTCATTCCTTTTAGCTTCAAAGGAACTCCATATTTATTTATTGAACCCTTTGTAATTATAGTCTCTTTGTCGTAATGAATTTCTTCTTTTATCAAATAATAAAATATTTATATTTATTGAATTACAAGGTAACAACAATGTTTCACTTGGACCGTCCAATGTACTTGTTGGGATATCTTGCCAGCCAAAGTAGGGTTTATTTGATTGACAAAGAATTCAAGTAAGTGAGACAACTGCTTGCATTATTCATAATATCTCTTGCAGTAATCTTGATATTTTTTCTCTCGATTGTTCTTCAGTATTGTGGGCTACACGCTGCTTTTAAGCTTGATTGAGTACAAGACTCTTGTGATGCGTGGCGATTTGGAAAGGGCTAATGAAATTCTGCCATCAATTCCAAAAGAGCATCATAACAGGTAGTAGTTACTTTTTTTGGTTACTTTGTTGCATAATAACCTTTCCTTTCATTATTTTGTAACTATGTTTTAATATGTTTTTAAGAAATGCATTTCCTTGAATGTGTTATACTTGATAAAATTATGTAAATACTTACTGAGAAATAAAATGTGTATATAAAATAATTGTCATGCACTACATGCCCTTTCTATCTTTCTACTAGAGTTGTTCTAGTCTTATTCCAATTAAAATGTGTTGGGAATTCCGCCTTCGTTTCGGTCCGCCCTAGCCACCTAATTGCAGGATTTATGTTGCCTTCATTGCAGCCTCCAACACCTTCATTGTGTTTGTGTGAATTGGTGGATTTAGTCCGACATTTCCTAGAAATATGGCCTATGTAGTGTATAAAAGCTTGTGCAACCCTCACCTCACAAGCCGGTTTTTTACGGTCGAGTTAGATCCAACCCAAATTTGAAGATAGCATTAGAGCCTATCCTAAATCTGTTGTTGAGCTTCCCTCGTTCTCCACGCTTCAGGCTCATTGGGTGTGTTGGGAATGCCGCTTTCATATTGCTGTCCTCCCCTAGCCTCCTGATTGCGACATTTAGGTTGCCTTCATTGCAGCCTCCAACACCTTCATTACAAGCCGGGTTTAAGGTTGAGTTAAGCCCAGCCCAAATTCCAAGGTAGTATTCGAGCCTATCCTAAATCCGTTGTTGAGCTTCCCTCGTCCTCCACGCTTCAGGCTCATTGGGGCCCAAGGAGAGGGGTGTGTGTTGGAAATTCCGCCTTCATTGTTGTCCGCCCCTAGCCTCCTAATTGTGGCATATAGGTTGCCTTCATTGTAGCCTCCAACATCTTCATTGTGCTGGGTGTGAATGGGTGGATTTAGTCCCACATTGCCTAGAGATATTGCCTATGTAGTGTTTATATAGCTTGGACAACCCTCACCTCACAAGCCGGTGTTGTAAGGTTGAGTTAGGTCCAACCCATATTCTAAGAAATTGTCTACCTGCTGATACATAAAAATGGATCTCATGTGGTTGACAGAGAATCTTTTTTCCTTTATATGATCCTAAGCTATTGGTTTGTAATTTTTTGGCAAAGGCTATTAGTTTGCATACTATTGGCACTTTGCTTCTTGCTCACTTTGATATGTTAGTCTGGACTCCATATTATTTATCATTGCTTGGCATGCTTTTGTGATTTAATGTATAATCTTGTATGGGATATGTAGTGCAGTGCATGTTCTTTATATGTCGTATGTTCGTACTTTTTTTCTATTACAGTGTTACTAATTACTAGTACATCAGTTTTAAAATTTGGAACACAAATGCCGTATCCATCCTAACTGCAATATTTGTTTTTATGGCAGTGTGGCTCATTTCCTTGAATCACGCGGCATGATAGAGGATGCTCTTGAAGTAGCTACTGATCCTGAGTACAGATTTGATCTAGCCATACAGCTTGGAAGATTAGAGGTTGCAAAGGTAAGTTCTTCCGTGTCCCAAGAAGGCAATATTACTTGACTTGTG
>Ga0209282_1002221_pt1 | contig 11123 bp, 8 predicted proteins | sample Mtrugardesep15_FD_187529 | JGI IMG/M metagenome (GOLD analysis project Ga0209282, IMG submission 187529) | Root nodule microbial communities of legume samples collected from California, USA - M. trunc garden sep15 (SPAdes) (version 2) | ecosystem: Host-associated > Plants > Roots > Nodule...
ATGCACGTCCAAATGGCACCACAAACAGTATATTACTTGACACACAGGTAACAACAGCGTGGGTCTTGCGGAAAAAAGGTATAGCAACGTCTTTCAACGTTACACATAGAAGGGCAAAACCGTCATAAGGATATCGTATTGTATTCACACACATGACATGAGTATAAAACAGTAGAGAGTAGAGGTAGTACACACTAGTAATAATAATAACAGAAGAAAATCAGAAAAGTAATTTTTCTTTGATGGGGTCTTCTTACAATAGTGATGATGACGATGTTGGCGTATGTAGCAGAAGTCATACACATAATACATTCCTAGAGAGAGAAAGGTCAAAGTGAGGCAGTTGAGTAATTGTAGTAGTAATATGTATAGTACTAACCCCATTCATTATTATATTGGCCTAGCTGTAATCATTTTTGGTGGAAGCTCTGTACCAACAAAACAATCCTCGTGATTTTTATTCTGAAAAATACTGCTCTTTTTCTGCTTTTTGGGATTTTCAACTCATTGAGTACTAGTAAAGTTTTTTATTTTTATTTTATTTTTTCATCCTCTATTTTTACTCCCTCAAAAAAATTCTCTATTTTTACTTTATGCTTTTTTTAACCAGGGAGCAAAAATACGAATTTACGTTCAAAATAACAATATTTTTTGTTATTATAAATTTCTTTGAACAAACCAATTTTTAAGGACAACGTTTATGTTTTTTATTTCAAGTCATTTTCTTTGAAATGTATATCTCATGAAAAATAGTATAGTCGTATCACAAGTTCAAAAAAATATCCTTACATGTGTATGTTAATTTATTTTTAATATGAATCTTTCATTGATTAATTTGGTCTTTGAGAGATGTCTTTTGTTAGTCAATTAATTAAAATTGACTTTAATTTAAAGTGGTTTGTATTTAAATATGTATTAAAAATATGTTTAACGATAATAAATTTTTTAACGTTGTGATTATATAATTTTTTTTTGTCAAGTAGTCTAGCGGCTAGAAAAGTTCATCTTAAAGGTGAATAAGTCGGTTGTTTGAGGTTTGAATCTCGATCCCTGCATATAATATGTATTATCCCTTACCAGGTGAGCTTAGCTAAGCTCATGGAGACGTTGAGACGACAACGTGGTCATTATATATAACCACTAATTATCAATTAGATTCATATATTTTAATAATTCATGAACAATTTGGTTCCTTTTTTTGTCAAGGTTTTGTGGCTAAAATTCACCTTTAAGATGAATAAATAAAATGTTTAAAGTTTGAAGTTTGAACTTTGACCTAATATATTGTTCTTTTCAACTGAGATATAATCACAAGTCTCCCAAAGACATTTGATTTTTATATTTAAGCACTTAATATCAATCTAATTCTAATTCTTTAAAAAAATCAATTTAATTACAATATATTTTAGAATGACTAATATAAATAAAATTTCGAAAGAGTTAAAAACCCCTAAAAAATATTTATCATTTCAAAAATCTATTTAAAAAACTCCACAAAATCAGAGAAGAATTTAATGATTTATTGAGTTATATTATGATTGATTGACACATAGAAACTATAAAATGAGAGAAAGTTTTGTGTAGACATATAAGTATTTAGACACAAAATTTAAGCACACACATAAATTAAAAAATTTAAAAGATAAATAAAATAATCACATCAATCAATATTTCTTTAATTATTATTTTTTTAATTTTATGGATATCTGTCTAAATGTAAGGTGTTGGTCCAAAAGTTTAAAATTTTCTTTGTATTTATTCACACTTGGACTGTAATACAATATTTAATATATAGTTTTGGCGTGTGTATTTATTTTGTGATTGGCAAGACAAAGAAAAGAAAGGTACAGCAACTACCATCAGAAGGATCAGGTATTACCAGTGACACCAATGTCCTAAAGGAATTTTCAGAGCTCTCATTCATATTCCTTCGTCTTTTCATTTTCTCTCCTTATACATATTCCCCTCTCTCTCTCTCTCCCAGCTGGATTCTGTTTTGCATAGGGTGCAAAAAGTACTATACTCTTAATTTTACCCTCTCTATATAAACATAAATATAACACACTTTACACATACATATATTTAAGAGAGAAGAGGTGGAAAAGAAAAGAAACTAGTACTATAGTTTTATTTTTAGTGGATTTTTTTGAAGATCTCTTTCTTCTTTTTCCTAGAGGTTTGGAATATTTGTTTGAAAGAAGTGATATAGAAAATGAGTAGTAGTTGTGGAAGAGAAGGAGGAGGATCAGGAGGAGCAGTTAGGCAGTATATAAGATCAAAAGTCCCTCGTTTGAGATGGACTCCTGAACTTCATCGTTGCTTTGTTCATGCTATTCAAACCCTTGGAGGTCATCATAGTAAGTTTCTTTCTTCACTCTATACATGTTTACTTGTTTCTTGTCAAAGTATTTCTATCAAGTTTTCTGATTTTTTTTTTACTTTGTATTTTTGACAGAGGCTACTCCTAAACTTGTTCTTCAGTTGATGGATATCAAAGGACTCACTATTTCACATGTCAAGAGCCATCTTCAGGTTCCTTTTTAATTTTTTTTTACCTTTTACACAAACATAAATAATTTTGTATCTTATTTGTTTTCCTTCTTTATGATAACCAGATGTATAGAAGCATGAGAGGTGAATTAGGAAGACAAGGTACTAAACATTCTTTCTTTACTCAACAAGTAATATTTTTTTCTTTACATGTCTTGTCATGAGTGAAAATTTTGCATGCTTTGTGCATTGAATGCTAGACATTTCTTCAGTCTATTCTTTTTTCTTCTCTTGGTATTTATTTAAAGTTCCAAAATAATTCCCTTGTGGATTTTCTTTATGCATAACAAGGAAATCTAAGACTACAATGCTCATTTATTAGCACTTTTGCATTTAGTTGATACCAAAACAGTGTAGGAAGACTAAAAAACTCATGTCCTTGTAGATTTCTTCTAATGGTATATACATTTTGATTTGATAAAAACTATAACTATTATGTTTGCTACATGCACAGCATATATAGTCACTGTTAAATGCATTGTACCATTATACCTTTTATACAATATTTTCTAATGAATGTGTTTTTACTCAGGTAGGACAAGCTCCCAACATAGAAACCAATGTCTTGAAGAGCATGATGATGGATGTGTTGATGAAGTGAATGATGTTAATGTTGAGCATTCTTTGAGGAGAGATTCTGATTCTTCCTTCATTGGTCACAGTAACAACTTCTCAAAAAGGTAAACATAACTTTATTTTATTTTACCCTTGAAATAATAATTTCAAACTTTTCAACCATAAAAAAATAAAAAATTTACTTTTCTGAGCTACCATTACTTTAACTTATTTTTTGAAATAAGTTCTTATGGTTTGATTTGGATTATACTGATCAGGGCTAGAATCGAGAGGAGAAGTTCTACAACTAGTCTGCAATGCAGCAGTGAAAGAAGAAGAATATGTGATGATGCAGTAACAAAACCGTACTGCTTTTATGACTATGTACAGCTCAATGCCAATACCAATACCATGGGTGATCAGCATGATCAGAACAAGAAAGGAATAAAGGATGAACAACAGTTTTGTGCATGGCAGAGGCAGATTCAACCACCCTATTCAACTTTGCTACCAGATTTTGGCATAAACCTCACTTCTTTCAAATCTCTTAACCAAGAATCTGATTTCTCTCAGGTGAGTTACTAAGATACTTTTTTAATTATCTTATTTTATTGGAGGAATCTATTTGGAGAAATAAAACAAAATAATACTAATTTTTTTAAAAAAAATATATCAAAAAAATTATTAGTAGATGATAATCATATTTGATACTCCAAACATAGAGAGCATTGCAACTTCTACACTATGCTAGAATTTTTAGGTGGTGGAGTGTGGTATTGGTTTTGGTTTAATTTCTCTGTCAATGCTATAGCTGGTTAAGAACCTAGGCTATAGGTATAGTAGGAGGAGTATATATTTTCCTAACACTTTTACTTTTGTTCAGTAAGATCTTACGTTTTGCCTGTTCAATATTTAAACCTTTCATTTTGGGATCTACGTTAATACCAAACCGTTGGTTTCTCAGATGCCCGTGCAATGCATTCTCTTTTCCTTTTCAATAAATAAATTTCAAGACTATACTTTTTAGAATGTTTTCTATAAAATAATGTTTTTTAGCTAACCATCTTTTGGTAAGTCAAGACTGTGGGGTACCTTGGTTCTACTGTTGTGAAAAGATATGTTTACATTACATTATGCAGCTGCTATAATTTAATTTTGTGTATTATTAGTTTGTTTTGTTCCATTATTCTCCACGTAGTTGGTTTTTTGAAAACCACGTTTGAAATGCAGAATGAACACGCTAAAATTAATTTAAGTGTAAAGTTGTCAACATAAATATTGATATTCTAATGTAAACATTTAATCGGGGCCTAAGAAGTGGTTAGATTTTTTTGGTCCATTGTACGACCTATATAGAGTATAATGGTTAGGAATTAGAGTGCTTTTCTTTTCTTTCATTGTCCAAAATTTATCATGGTTTGTTTGCATTGTGACCAAAACGCTCATATTGTGACTTTTAACTTAATCTCTACTAGTACTACCTCCTTTATTTGACATTCACTAGTGGTCCTGGTCCTGCCTAATTATTGGAATATGACTTTTTCATTTGGAAATTTACATTTGTCCTTTTGTGCAATTTATATGGTCAATACTTCTTTTGAATGTGGTGGTGTTACTCTATTGCTGAAAGAATTTAATTATAATGTATTTTCTGTTTCCTTTCATTTTTTAGTAGTAGCATGTACATGTACTAGTAACTTATAATATAGTACCAACCAAGTAAACAACCTTTTTTGTATTTGACTGTTTGACTCACCACTATATGAACTTATAAAAGTTATAGAAAGAAACATTTAATTTTTTTTACTGCCAACAACAATTATTATGGATAATACACGTAAAAATGTGGATTTTTCATGTGAATATGTTTTGGAGACAAATTTACATGTGTGGCCATTTCTTGTCCCTTGTACAGGCTACTAATGTAAATGACAGAAAGAGCCCTTCATGGTCAATTAATGGACTTGTGAAAACTGACAGAGCACATGTAGAAGTTGAAGATGTAGGAGGACATGAGTTGTCATTGTCGTTAACATTGCAAAATCCTTCACCTCAGACAAGTAATGCTTCTTATTCGGCCAGTGAAATCAGTGAGGCAATTTCATGCTGTCCTCCTCCTAACCCTAACCCTGCTCCTGATGGGTTTAGCAGCTACAAAGACTGCTCTAGAATATCTACTGTGAATGAAAGGATTAATTTAGACCTATCTTTAGCCATTTGTGGCAATTGATTTGATGCTATTTCACTGTGTAACATCTTTTACTTTAGGCATAATTTCACTGTAGTTCTTTCTTTATTCTCTTTGTTTTACAATTTTGCTACTTTTCTTGTTCCTACTCGCTGGGGTGCATGCATGCCTTTTCAATCGGATTTCTAATTTTACTTTTAATATTTTTATGGTTTTATCTAGATTTTCTAAAATGTTTAATATCCAAATGGGTGCTGAGAGGCTAACATGAGAAAAAGACACCACTAAGTATTATCTATTAATTCGAAATAGTAACAAAGCAATGTAATTATCGGAAAAGAATATATATAACTTATTGCTAAAGGTATTTATTCCTCGACTCACTTCTGAAATACAACAAATTAAGGTTAAAAAAAATAAAAAAAATTAAGGTTTCACGCAATATTGACTTGTTATATTAAATATTTTACTATTCGAGTATGTTTATTTCTCTGTAACCACCATCTCTATTAATTTTAAATGTCTCATGTTTTGAATGTAGACTATTCGAGTATGACAATTAAATAATACTCATGTGAAGTTGGAGAAATTTATCTTATGAAGACATTGATAGGATAAATAAATTTGTGGAGGAATAAGATTTTCGTTGGCAGTGAGGAACAAGAACAACTCTAATTTGGCCTGTACGAGCCATTCGTTGTGTTTATTTCTCTCCGGCTCAAGTTCTATGTGCATTTTCCAAGCTTTATATCCCCTTTTTGGGGTTCAATTTTAAGGCACAAAAATGTTTTATGACATTTTCATCATGGTCAAGATAGATATCTCAAGCTAGCTTGGATCGGAAATTGATGAATAGGAAAATTCATAAGCTTTCCAATAAGCTGAGAGCAGCGATACCGTCTTTTAGAGATGACTAACTTATGCAAATTCCTTTTCATTCTATTTTTGTTTTTGCTTTTTAATCAACGGAAGACTTCTTATTTTCTAACACTCCCCCTATAGTTCATTTGGCTTAGTTGTTAGCTTATAGTTTTTGTTTGGGCTTGTAGACAATTAGAAGGTGACTAAGAAGTTCGAAGAAGACATATTGAAGACTTTTGAAATGATAGACTTGGGGCATTGTTCATAATATTCCCCGCTTCTAGATAATCTATGTTTTATTTTCTTCTATCAAGTGGGATAATCTAAGATGAAAATGGAATCTTCATTTCCTAAAAGAATTTAAAGAAAATTTGCTAAGATTTAAGATGCATACTTATCAAACGTTACCACTCCTTCAAGATTCACGGGAACCCTCAATATTTGATTATAAACGCGGGCATGGGCACTTTATTACCCTTCCCAAAGGGTACTCATTGGAAGGGGAAAAAAATGACAAATACTATTCTCATTCTTTAAAAATATATGTTGTGCTTTTAAGCAACCTGACATACCACAAACAACTAAATAAACGAAGGAAAAAGCCGATAACAGATTCAGCACAAATAACATGTAAGTGCAGCTCACTTGATAGCTCCATGAACATACATATTCTTCTTGAGGGTAATAAATTACAATTAATACTAACAAGTTAGCTGCATCATTAATATCTGGAGTAAATCACAATTAATAACAGGTTAGCTGCATCATTAATAGCTGGAGTAAAGTAAAATTGGCTACAGCTTTTACTTGATAGAAAGTGTGAGAATAATACTACATGGCATGTGAGTTTTATTAGGTTTATAAGGGATTACATTACACTGTTGGGTCTTTAACTTACCATTTGCAGGGTCATACGAAATCCACCAGATATTTCAAGGATATACAGCCTGACATTGATAATGCAACAGCGTCCACTACCACCTAAAGCATGCTGAAGTAAAACAGTGCAAGTGGTTGGTACTTGGTGTGTGCGAGTGTTGTAAACCTCTAAGGTACCTACTAATAAAAAAAATGTTGAAGTGAAACAGTATAATAGAACCAGTCCTTCTCATTGAGCCACAGACCCTTCCTTAGTATTAGAATTAAGGGCCTTAACACAGAGTCGAGGCTTAGTGCTAACAAGGTTGCTGGGAAGAACAGAAACAGCAACCACTATGGACCCATTAGGTACTCCAGAAAGGGGCAGAACCTCAACAAAAACAGATAGCTGCAAAACAATTATTTAATCAAAGCATGCATAAATTTCTGTGAATACAAAAGTTATAATTTGTTTAAGGCAATACAACAATTTTTTTACCTCTGGAGACCTTAGATCCACTACTGAATCTTTCACAACACTATTGACAGCGGTACCCACTATTTCAAAGCATTTATTGCGGTCCAGCAAACTATTAGAACCATTTAAATTTTCTTTCGCAGACTTTGTCTCTTCTATTCCTCTTCGGTTAAACCCAACTGCAAACTACAGAGTCAATGTACACACACATCAGACATACAATATTTTCCAACATACTGTAATATGCAACACTGATATCAGAAACATATTATGTATAAATCAATTATTATCAGAAACTTATTTGGAACTGCATTTGTCTAAGAAATACAATATTTTCCAACGTACTGTAATATTCAACTCTGATAGCAGGAATATATCATGTATAAATCAATTATCATCTGAAACTTATTTGGAACTACATTCGTCTAAGAAATATATCTCATAATCTCTAAATCATTTAATTTCAAAAATAAATATTTTCAAGCAAAAAGTTGAGAAAGTTCCAATTAATGCACAAAACAAAATATCAGTTCTGACGTCACTGGACATACATTTTGAACGTTGAAACTACTAAGATGTTGTGAAACCCTAAGTACTAATCTGGCAAACTGATATCAGCTTCATTAATATTGAAATTCGAATAAAAATGTAAGCTCTTCTTTGGCGATAGAGATAGTGTACTCCTCTATCTTGAGTGATGAGAAATGCCAAAGAGTCCAAGATACTTTCGTTAGCTTATGAAAAAAATGACTCATTTGCAACTAAAAGGTACTGAGCTGAACCTTTAAAGGTCGTCCTAGTTTATCCTGGTTAGCATCCACAAATTTTTTAACAAGCACTGATACTACTTCTTGCAGTTCTTTTTCGTTCAAACTACATGTAGCTTGGATAGGCAAAATGCGGTGGCACCAACTGCAGCAGAAAGTTATACATTATTAGTACCAGAAAAGAAAGGGGGCATTTTTAGTATATGTGCGTCAACCTACATGACATATCCACCCAACAAAAACAACTCATAAATAGAATTTGCATATCCATTATTTTATCAGTCAAAATCAATCATTCTAAAAGTGTACGCTCTGATGCGAGGTACTCAAGAATGATCATGATAGGACTTTACGGTAGAAAAACAGAAAGAAACACAGACCTTAGAAGAACAAATGTGAAAAGCAAAGTGAAAACGGTGTAGTCGATGGCGGATAACAGAATATAGCAGAAGGCCAAATATCAACCATATAAACATGCCATTACAGTCTATGGCGTCACAAGTTTATGGCATATCTCCATGGCAGACATCACTTCACAAATTGGCTATTGTCAAAAAATCCACCGCCATTTAACAACACTCAGTGAAAATATTGCAGTGTTCTTTAAGTTGAGGTTATTACTGTAATCTAACCAGAATTTGTAGTATTTACTAAATATTTATGGAGAATGCTAACAAGTGCCCTTAGGGCATTGTTTAAGAAGACAAAAGAGGTAAGTTTGTGAGAAATCCTATTTGAACATCCATTTTGTGACAACTTTCCCTCTCATACTCACATTATTTGGTTTTCGTGCAAATACCTACTTTTTCTTTGTAAATTATGGTTGTCCCATAAGTTGTCAACCAAATGGTTGTTCAAATAACATTCCTTTAAAATGGATGGGTAATCATTACACTTTTAATTGTCTAAGTTGCAAAAAAGTTAAATTTTCAAGACAGTTTCCTTTTATTACTTCCTTAACCAATGGCCTAATGGCACTCATTAGCAAGACTCAATATTTACATAAAAATCACACCCTCTCCAAATTTGTGTTCTAACTCTGCCACAGTCAGTGGGAAAAAAAGGAACCATAGTATAGAAATTGGACAATGACACTGTCGGTACCTGAATGGAACAAGCAATACAAGAATATTATAACTCAGCCTAGGGGCTTGTCAAAGGGCTACTGGCTCTGAGACACTGACACATACACGGACACTGGCGTGACACACAGACAAGGGTATTAATTTAAAACACGAAAATAATTGGATGTAGTCACATTGTCGGTATCATGTTGGACACTGAGATGTGTCGAACACGCGGTCAACCTGAAAAGTTAGTGCTACATAGGCTAAAGGTGAAAGGTGTTGCACCAGTGCTATGATGAAACATACACAAAACAAGCGACTACTTAACACATACACAAAATAAGTAGAGTATTTAAAGCGTCCATTTTATGTAAAGATTTACCCTTTAATTAAGTAATTTGGAAAAGGCTTATCTTTTTACTAAAACGAGGCTTATATTTAGATACAGAGGCAACACTTGTTTTTCATAAATCAATAGTGTCAACAGGTACAAATGAATGAAAGGACACACAATCAAAGAATGCAGGAAAAACAAACATTGTAGGCGAAGTTTCAGAAATACCAGAAGTTAAAACTCACAACAAGAATTCCTTAAAGCGAGAAAGTTGTATAAGAAGGTTGAATTGAAGCTTGATATATCAACTTTCCTTTTTCTCTTTCTCAATTGTCCTTTATTTCTTAATGTGTAAAGAAAAAGTAGAAAACTTGAAAGAAGGAAATCCTTATTGGGAGAGTTCCCTTAACAAAAAGTGAAGCAAAGACCAAAATGTTGGAGCAAGAGGGAATGGAGGAACGACAAGAAGCAAATCAGATAACATAACTGTAAACTACTTACTAATAATCAATTCCCTCTTGTAAGAACATATTGGCTTGGCTAAGCTATTCTTTTTAACAATTTTCTATGTAGCACCAACACTTCAGATTGAAGGCGTCTCCAGTGTCCAACACATGACACCGAGACATGTGGTCAGACTCAGTCACTTCTCTATTTTAAAATGATTGCCGGTGTTTGTGCCTCATGTCTATGTTAGTGCTTAATGATCGCCATTTCTTAATTACTAGGGTAGCATGATTGGCATACTATACAAGAAATAAAACAATATTAAAGTAAATAATAAAAGAAGAAGGAGCAACTTACAGAGGCAAAGTTATCTTTCCAGATTCCAAAGCCTGAATGATATTAGAGACAATAGGAACAGTGTCATGGTATGTGTCTTTAGGAAATATAAAAAGTACCAAACCATTCCTTATGAGTTTAACCAAAGAAAGATCAGTTGTCACTTCTCCTACTCCATCTTTGTTGTCTAACCTCCTTCTCTTGGAAATAGTATCATCATTGAGGAACTTATGAAGGAGGTTGATAGCTTCTTTAGTAGCACTTTTCTCACGCTCTGAAAAGTTAATTAGATAGGTCAATTAATAATAATCGATTGAATTTGAAGAATGAAGGATATTACTTACTGATTGTACAAGTGATGAGAAAAGCGGAATGAGAATGAGTGAGAAGAGAAGACGGAGCATTGTAGTCAAACCGAGGAAGTCTGATTACGCTCGAATGCTGCTCCCATGGCTTCATTTCTTCTCCTTCGCCTCCGCCTGCGCCGTCCATTTCCAAAAACCTCTTTTCTGGTATCTACTTCGATCCTCTTCATGTACTGCAATATACTCCCTCTGTCCCTTAATATAACCACCTATTGCTTTTTTCACATTTCTTAAGAAATGTTGTTGGTGTAGTTAATGTGTCTGTTTTATAGTACAATTTTACAAAATTACCCTCATTAAAGAGATAAAGTGAAAAG
>Ga0209282_1002222_pt1 | contig 11121 bp, 10 predicted proteins | sample Mtrugardesep15_FD_187529 | JGI IMG/M metagenome (GOLD analysis project Ga0209282, IMG submission 187529) | Root nodule microbial communities of legume samples collected from California, USA - M. trunc garden sep15 (SPAdes) (version 2) | ecosystem: Host-associated > Plants > Roots > Nodule...
GTAAAAGGCAAAAAAATTCTCCCACAACACAACTTACAGAAGTGGAATCAAGTGTTGTAAAATTTGACCAAGAGACGTGTCGTTTGGAGCTTGTGAAGATGTTTGTGGGCGCAGAGCTTCCTTTTCGATTTGTGGAGAATGAGTTTTTTCGAAACTTTGTGAAAGTCTTGCAACCACTGTTTGATATCCCATCCCGCACTACATTAAGGTGTGCTATACATATAATAAAATATAAAATATAAAATTTCTCAAAAGCCTACCATTTTTCATAATATACATATAATAAAATATAAAATTTCTCAAAGACATGCAAAGGTATAGTAGGAATCCCTTTTTTTTTTCTTGGAAATCTAGATGGAAAGCTCAAGCATATCGTTTTTATAATATTTTATACCAGTTTAGGCTAATTTTTTAACATTTACAATTTCGAGCAAATGGAAAAAAGTCAGAAAACGGAACCGTAACGACATATCTAGTTATACTATGCTTTACGACATATCTAGTAATACTATGCTTTAATTGCTCAGTTAGTGTGTATCCAGAGTACTATTTTATACACATATACAAAAAAGGCAGACCTTAGCTGACTTCCACGTACTTACAAAATACCCAGAAACCTTTTAAGGGAGCAAGGACTGGACGCGATTAAGCTGTAGCTCATGCAGTCTAGCTTTTTTTCTTTAGTTTGAAATCATGCTGTTTGCGTATAGTTCAGTCCAGACATTTTAAGTCTATTGCTTCGTCCAAAAGTCTATTATACTCAAGCTTTGCTTCTTCGAGTCTACTCCTAAGCTGTGTCACCTGCACAATTATATCTTTAATTAGTCAACTTCCAAACGATATATTTTCATTCTATGCACATTTTCGGAGGATCAAAATACTCAACCGATTCCAACAAATGCATTTAACTATGAGAACACAGATTTAAACCAGATGTCGATCTGCTCATGAGTCATGTGACTTTTCATATATCAGGCTCATGTGGAGAAATATAAACACAACAAACATGGTGCGCAGTACACAGCAATGTGGGGCTTTGTGTATCTCCTTTTTGTCTCTTGCATGACAAGATGGTGTAAAACAACTTCCTCGAGATTCTGAATTTAGAAACATCCTTATGTTAGCCTTTCTAAGCTTTTTTTTTTTAAAAAAAAAGGTAGGAAAATGAAAAGGGAGTTTTCTAATGGCAACATCCCAGCATCCTTATGTTGGTCGCAAACGCATGTTAGAGAAATTGACAGCACCCTTTCCATTGCTTTCAAACTTAGGTTGGAGAAGCAATCTTTGTGTTACTTACCAGTTCCCCAATATTGGAAAAAGTGTTGCTGCAATCTACTAATCTAGGCAATTGGACTATACAAGGTAATAAAATAACCATTATTTTTCCGTATAACAATTACCTTAATGTTAAGTTCCTCCTCCACCATCTCAAATGCAAAACAGCTGTTTCAAAAAAAGAGGATAAATAAGATATATGCTTCCTAGTGTATTAGTGTTGCCGATAATTAAGCAACTAGGACCGTTAAATGAATAAATGTTGCCAAAGTCCAAACGAGATACGAAGAATTATAAACATGTCATGTAGCTAGGGTTTTGCAGCAATAATTGACTGAAACCAACACAAGCAGTTGTATAACAGCACTCCATGGAATTAAGAATCAATGCAGTGACCAATGTAATTATAAATATAAATTTACTCACTCGGCATTGAGTTGCTTGTTGAATTCTAGTAAGGTCACAATTTCTTGGTCTACCATCTGGTCTGCAGGAGATGCGGTAGTCTACGAAAAAAGCAAGGATGAAGTTGGCAGTAAAATATTTTTCAATGATTTACATTGACAGAGTACGAAGGCCAAGGAATCAAGCATATCAACAGAATTGTTAAATTAGTAGTTACTCTAGAATACTACTTCAAGCAATAAAAAAATTACTAATAGTTTTCTCTTTGCTGAGTCATGACAGTAACATGCAGTTCAAGAAAAAATGGATAAGCAAATAGATATCAAAGAATCAGTTAATAATGAAAATATACATTATTAAAACAATTATTGTTGTTTGAGCTGTATAAATGAGAATAATTTGGAAGACATTATGCCTAAAGATAGTCTGCATGAAGAGAAACAAACTATGTTCAGTTTCAACATACTAAAGTGGGACTCTCAAGAGTCTCAATTCAACATATCCACTCACACTCGGGTTCGGACATCTCAGGTGTGGATTAATGCAGAAGGAATAACAAGGATCACAAAAATTACATACAGAAAAACTAATAAACAGTTAAACACCTGTACATTCTTTTCCACTGCTTGTCTTTTCATCTCGTGATGATCGGCAATTCCACGTGTCTTCCTCTTCGTAAGAGATGCTGAACCACAATGAGAAACCTTTAGTTGGATATGATTAATTTAGCTACCGGTAAATACAACTAGTTTCTCACGTAAATTACCTTGTTCAGATCCATCTTGTGCGTTAGATATTGGTACAGGTGAAGAACAGTCATCCAGTGCAACTAGTTTTTCTGTAACGAGTGGTTTCTTCATTGATGGATCAAGTGGGCCAACAGGATTTCTACACTTCCTTTTCTGATACCCAATTTTATGACAATAACGATCCCTGCAAAATTTTATTAAAGGACTCTGTCATGTCAGAAAACAGTTCTTTAAAAATCATCAAATGGAAGGGGGCGGGGGGATTGAAAATTTTCTATGTTCAGATTCAGCGACAAAAAAAGAAGTTAAATTCTACTTGTGTCTAAAGCAGAGGAAATTCAAAAGCCATGGTAGCAGGTAAGCAAGAGTAGAGATATTTTGGCAATCCATGAACACTAGCATAAACACTATACCAGTATTCCCATGTCATATCCTTCAAGCGCAGTTCAAGCTTTTGAAACAGGGAAGTTCTCTCAAAATCTTGCTTATTGTGAGTTGGCTGAACATTATCTGCTTGCAACACGCCTGCACAAGAGTTACCATCTTCTTGAAGTCCAATACATTTATAATAAGATTTAGATGTCAAATAGAACTAAATATCGTCAGGTAATTTGCAGTTCATTCTTACCAACGATTCCTCTCCCCCTCTTGCCTTTAAAGCTCACAACCGGCCAAAATGGCTGCAAAAACAAAACATGACAATTATGCTCAATTGAAAGAGAATAAGTATATTAAAATGTTTTGAAATGTTATTTGCAGGTCTGATGTGGCAACGAATGCAATTTGACAAACAAGTAATTTCCATTTTAATAAAATGTTGCCAATTTCCCCAGGAGATGGAGAATGAACCATCTCCCTCCTCATCCCTTATTCTTTATAGGCATAGTTATAATATATGCTTTCCTAACTCAGTTTATATTTTCCTTGTCACTAAAATATAAGCCCAAAAAATATGAAGTAACAAACTTCTTTGGATTATTTGTCAGGCTAAGAGCAAGCATATTGGTTTCCTTATAATGCACTTTGTACCCTGTTCTATGGCGTCTTTCTACTGACCAAAACACGTTTTTATAGTGACATGTATATTCTTTAATCTATTTTGAAATAAATTTGTCCTCATGGCCATTTTTTTCCTTGGAACTCTTAACACATAGTTTATACAACAGTCTCCCTTGACTTAGGGTTATCTTCTCTCTTCTTCGGATCCTTTATTTATGGAGACTCAATTCAATAATTAATTCGTTGAACTCGGTTCGTGAACCAAACAAGTCGAACTTGAGTAAAAAATTAAGATCGTTAAATAAATGAGTTGAACTTGAGCCCTGTATAGTTCGACTCGGAGTAAAATTTGAATTTTTTTTACCACTGCTAATTCAATTATGCTGATTATTACAATTAGCAAATAAGCAAAACCTTTACAAGAATAAAAAGATACAACAAATATTATTGTGTATGTAACGTTAGGATGGGATAAGAGACAAGAGTAGTCCCACAATGAAAATGTTAATGGCATTCAACATACATGCATGCAAATGAATAGGAAAAATAAGTCACGTCGAAAGATTAGTGTACAATAAGGAGCGAAACCATCTATAAAACAGTAAAGTGAAGCATGTGAATATGTACAATGGGAATGGATTTTTGTATGTCGTAACTACAGTGTTGCATCCATTACCCATTTATGTGATTTTTAGACCAATTATAAGAGGTTTTGGATCTATTACTACAATAGTTTTTTTTTCTTTTCTTTCTATTGGTTCATTTGATTTGAGCTATTGAGTTGAACCTATCGAGGCGAACCGAGTTGTTTGTGAGCTTCAATTGAGCCGAGTTCGAGCTGAAAATAAAGTTCGTGACGAACTCGAGTTGAGTTTTGAGCCGGTCTAATTTTTATCGAGTCAAGCCGAGCTGAACTAAGTTCGACTTATTTCCAACCCTATTTTCGACCCTTAAACAACAAACACAACTAATCTTGTCCCACTAGGTTAGATCAACCATATGGATCAAACAACGCCTTAGTATTCTATCAAAAACTAAAATTCTGGAATTAGATCAAGGTCATTTTCAATGGTTTCACTTGAGGTTTTTTCCTCTTCCACTACTACTCAACTAGTTTTTTTTTTACTAATACTACTCAACTAGTTATCGTCCATTTAAGCAAAGATTTCATGTTGTGGTCTATTGAGTGACAATTATGATTTTTTTTCTTTGTAGAAACTGAGATATATCTTACATGAAGAAGCCTCATTCTAAACTTTTATTCATCGCTTTATACTTAAAGCTAAATTATAGTTAAAAACCAAACATGTATTAATCAAGATATCTTTAAAATAAGGAACAAATTTTAACAAAGTCTAAAAATATTTTAAAAAGAAATATCTTATTTTAATTAAAAATCTTCAAAAGATATTTAGGCAAATTATTCTCAACAATTTACCAGTATCAGCCGATTTTTGTGATATACATTGAAGCCGTGGATGTCGACTTCAGGAGCTTCCTTAAGAAATCCAATTGTCACAAATATTGCCTGCACAGTTAGTCCATAATGAAAAGACCAAATCAAATTATAGCAAGTACTTATTCCTTGGTTCAACTACTTAGTCCTAAACATTTGAAACACTAACTCCCAATATCAACATTGAATCAAACTTGCATTTAAACATAAAACAATTCATGTGACACTATGGTTCAATCCTTGCAGCCCCAATTATTCTAGATAAAAATTAAAATTCCAGTACAAGATAGAATGGAACGGTGCATTCTCCACACTTTTCCAAAAGGCTCTTGCATTAGAGGGCATGTATGGTTAGAAATGAAACCATTCATGCACTTACACCTATCGTCTTAAAATTTTAAGATAATTAGTCATGACAAAGCCTATGTAGCCTGTCATAAACCAACTCTTAAAAGCTTAAACCGTTAGCCTGCCAGGTATAGGTTCATAAATGACTTCGAAGATGATTTTTCACAGCAAATATAGAAAACAAAATCAATACCAACTCTTTTAAAAGCTTAAACCGTTAGCCTGCCAGGTATAGGCTCATAAATGACTTCATATCTATAACATAGCCAAGATGATTTTTCACAGTAAATATAGAAAACAAAATCAATAGTTAGATAAGAACCTCTTCTAAACCACCACTGTGTGGTCTATACTTGACAAAGGCATGATCCATAAGATCATCTGCTATGTTACGAAACTTCACAACTTGCCCTCGCAATATAATTCTAAAACTGGTTGGCACCCGGTCCCACAAGTACAATATGGACAAGTAATCCTATTGAACATGGGAATGTTATTAGTTTTAGAAAATTCAAACTTTTATGCAGTATTTATGGATAGTTTTCTAAAGCAAGCATACACGTAAAGAGTAATGAAGCCTGTTAGCAAGATGTTGCTCATTTACTCTCTTCCTGGCTGGAATCGTATCAATCTTCTTGACATCTCCAGCAATAAGGATATCCTGCATCCAAATTACAGAAGTTACCGATATAATGATGAATTTTATAACAGATGGCAAGCCAAAATCAGTAAAATACAGTAACAAAAAATATAACCTGAGGATCGGTATCAAAGTCAAGTTCCAAATTCTCATCGTCATTGAACCATAAATTGAAGATAATAATTTTAGTACCATGATGATTTTCAATGTCATCAAACTGCCAAAGAGAGAAGAATATTGAAAGAGAATCAATCATAATCTTTGGATTGATATGCTTAGTCTACTTAGATGGCAACAAACATTATAAAACAATTTGATATGGTACACTAGTTTACAAGGATTTCAGAAGCAAAAATCTCTAACTTGGTTACGTAATGCAAATACATCAACCAATAGGTGTGACCGTATTTCCTTTGATTTTATCAAATTCCCAGATCAAGTTTCTTTGTAAGGCATCACTCCTCATCAAAAGCCAAACTTGGTTCTTCCTTCCCAGAACCCACAAATCCCAAAATCCTAATTTCACAACACAAAACCCAACTGAATCCCGAAACCAGATTCTAGCATTTGCAATGCAAGCATGTTCTAACTTTACCCACATTCAGTAACTTCCAAATCTGTAAATCAAAATCACTACTCTGATACCCTATTAAAGCAGATAATATCGCAAAAGATCTATATAGTCTGTCTGAAATTAGCAATGGAAAGAGTAACACACCCCCAAAAAGCAGTAAGTCGATCCACTAAACACCTCAGCAAGTCACCAATGTAAAACAAATAATTATCCCCTATAAAAGGATCCCCTGGCTTCTACTCTATAATCTGACCAGAACTACTATCTCAAGCCTAAGATAGCAAGAAAATTAAACATCCCTTACTTTTTTACCACTTTAAACCTAAGCAAAATAGACAACCATGTAAGTACTACATATGTATAACACAATTTTTTTTTAAGTACCCACAATATTATATATGTCCCTAAATATTAGCATTCTTACATCAATACATAAAAAATTAAAAAAAAATTAAAAAAAAAAAAGTGAGTATTGAGTAATTAAATCTAGTTATTCATTTTTAAATCTGTCAACAATGTGTATCGAGTTTCCACAATTGGCCTACAATTTTTGGGACTCTTTCTGCTTAACTAATGATTGTCTGAATTGGGTTATTTTTGTAAATATCATAATAAATGCATCCAGTGATTGGGAAAAAAGTTTATAAAAAGGGAAACAACTTCAAAAGGGGTTTATATTTAGGGATTGGCACTCTACAAATATTTTATGGAATAGGATAATGATATTGCAAAAAAAATATTACAGAATATATTATCTAGGATAATGAAAAAGAAAAGTTAGAGAAAAAATGGCAGACATTCAAAGTAGCTTATAAGCTCAGAGTATAAATCAATGAAGCTGAAGCTGAAAATTATGGTATGGAAGAACGATCTAATTAAAATGGATTGTGGAAAAAATCTGAAACTGACTTGTTTCACAATTTCTGCTTCTGATAAAAATGGAGACCAGTCCAGCAACAAGGACATATTAGACGTAAAATGCTCCTGGTGATTTAGTTTTTCCAGGTATCCGGTTGATGTGTTACACTTGTAACTTACCTGAAATTAACATCATTGTATCAATTGGAAATACTAGAGCAGAACCTTCATTGTATAAAAGGGTTATCAATATCATCATATTGAGAATACAAGCAATGTTTCACAACATAACGATGATGGATGCAGTGGTGACCCTAAGCACGGGTGAGATGGGCCTAAAGTCCAGGGCTCTAACTTTTTGGGGGCACCAACAAATTTTTTGCATTGTAGTATTATAAATATTAAATTAAAACTGAAAAAAAATTGTATTACATCTTCAGTAAAAAGAGATTGCAATCCAGTTAATTGAAAAATAAGGTGGAACATTGGAGTCTCTCACGCTTGGTATTATTTGAAACTTTTCATGGCATGGAACACGCAAATGAACTTGAGAGAATTTATCTAAATTTTTGTTACAAAAAATTCTATGGTTAAAATTTCTCTCAATGCACGTAACCAAACTTTAGTATTGTAAATAACCTTTTATGGTCAATTGTTCTCATGTATTATAGATCAAACAATTGACTCACTTAACATAAGCAATAAGTAATAACATGTGAAAATATTATGTATTTTTGTTTAGTATTGGAAGTCTTAGATCATCATTCTGTAATTAAAGCTTAAAATTATGGTGAATATATCTTGAAAATCGTCTTAGACCAGCATTAGAGATGTTTTCACTGCTCAATCAAAATTAAACTTTATGATATTCAACTCTACAAAGATTTTATTATTTTTTTGGTACAAAAGGGGGCCAAAGGCCCAAACTCTACAAAGATATTTAATTGTTTTTCAAATTAATACAAACACTATAGAATAATATTGCCTATTTTAATTTACAACCTAATATGTTACAAGATGAATAAAATAGTCATGCTTTTTTTTTTTGACAAATAAATAGTCATACAATTGTTATCAAAAACTTATATTTTTTATTTAGAACCTTGATTATGAAAATATTATTATGACTTTGCAACAAAGACACAAGGAGAAAAATAAAATTGTTATTATAAGGGTGCTAATTTCTCAGTTTGCCCAAAGCATTCAAAGTCTCGTGACCGGCCCTGGATGGATGGGCTAACAAGAAAAAATATTGGGAATGATATCATAAAAAAAAAATCTAGGAATAAGGCTTGGCAATATCCACTGTAATGTTTTATCTATCTAACTTTGCAAGTACTCTGTAGCTGGTGAAGGAATAGGCTCCCCTGGCAATCTCCTAATTTTGTCGTATGAAGTTTTTGTTTTGCCTCTCCAGGCGACAAGACTAGCTTGCCAGGAAAAGATCTTTTGTGATCATGCGTTTTAGTGTTGCCTGACGACATGATAGGCTCGGTGGGCAATGACGTGTTTCCTGCAATCCTATTTAAGTGTTTTACAAGAAAAACCCTATGAAAATTGACATTCTTTGTCATAGGAATATGGAAATATGATTACGTGTTCTTAAAAATCGTTGTTCTTAATGTTTTGCCTAATAATTAACCACCTAAGGAATTAGAGATTTTTATTGGACAAAAAGGATTTTGAGTCAATGAATTATCATTAGCCTTTTTCAGTTGATTTGAACTTAATGTTAAACAAACTTAATTGTGTTGATAGAGAATTCTAGAGCATGATGGCGTGGAGGAGGGGACTCAAATCCTAGTTGCTTGTTATAATCGTTAATTCAACGTTTCACCGGTTCTTTGTCCGGATACTGAGTTTCCAAAAACAAAATATGTTTTGCAATTTACTTTTGGTTACTAAAATTATTTCAGCTGTTTACTTTTCACCCAAGTAAAATTAGCTTTGTTGCGCATTATATTTAAACACAATCCATGTCAAGACGATCTTTCTAATCACTATTACTAGGTACGATTTTTTACACTTGTCAAATTATTATCAATATATAGTTGTCATGTAACTTTTTGGGCAACAAAATCCGCATAGCAAAGAAAATTAATATTTCAATTAATGCACTATATAGAACTGGAAGTATAAAAATGAGAAATATTGCTCACCATGGGGACTACAATTCTGTCAAGTTGAGCTCGCATCAAGAATGTATAAGACAGAAGTCCAATGCTTTTAGTACATACCCTGATCAACACAAACAGTTTTTTTTAAGAAAAAGGCAACTTGGGGACAAGAAAGAGAAAAGATAGTAAATTGTCTTTTTTGGCCTTATTTTACAAAATGTTGAACCATCCCGCACGTTCCATCATGTGAGTAGGCGAAGATAACAATAGAAAGAGAGTGACTGAAATAACCAACTAGGTTGTAAACTTGTAATGTTAACCACAGTGGAATGATTTTTAGGTTGTGGCTCTCAGACAGAAATATCAAATTTGTAATCGTAGATCATGATGTCTCCAAGAAGAAAATTATGTTTGTTTGATTGTGGTCTTGATTTTTTATTTTTCGAAAACTATTCTATAAAATAATACTGAAAATGTATTTTTTTAAAAATAAATAAATCCATTTAGTAATATTAATTTGAGAACAGATAAACTGCTAGAGTGAAGGGTGATGGGGGAAGACACGGTGGTGAACGATACTTAAGTGGCAACTGTAAAGGTCTTGGGTGATGGTGGCAACAACAATGAAGGGTGTCAGGGCAGTGTGGGAATAGACACGGTGGATGCTAGGTTATGGTAGCAGCCATGGTCATCGATATCTTACAATACCTGTGAGTTGTCTCTCGATCCGTTACAAAAATGAACTCCAATAATATGAATCTCTAGTTTGTGTCTATTTTGAACATGAATCTCATCTTAAATCATGATCCACTTTGATGAATCTTGATTCGTTATGATGAATTCTGATTCATTCTAATGAATCATTACCTATTTTCGGTGTAGCAAACAACTGTTTTTGTTAATTTTGTATGACCAATCACTTTTCTTTTGTCATTTATTTATGACTTAGAATCTTGAATTATTGAAGTTAGCGAAAAGAAAAACAACTCTAAAAAACTAAACAAATCATCACAATAAATAATTCAAGCATTGTTTTCAGGGACGAAAGGCAGTTTTTAAAGCTGTAATGAAATACACCCTTAAACTTAGAGTAGTCATTTACAGTTGTTTCAGGCTAAACTTCTGTATCAATATACAAATTAAGGTAGCCACATCATGTCAAAAATAGTTGGAAACATAATGATAAACAAAATATAACATAAAGTCATGCGAAGTTCTGTTTTCAAGCCCTTACATATCATTCACGTGGCAGCTGAAGACAATTGCATCTGCACCCAATCTCATACTACCAGTCTTAAAACCGTTTCCATCTGCAAGGCCAAATTGAAAAATAAATATAAAAGAAAATACCAAATACTTAGAATAAAGAATGCCATAGTCCATACACTGTCCAATTGCAAATTCTGAGATCTTATCCGAAAATCCAAAACTCATGCAGCGTTGCATTGCTTCTGGACCCATTCCACTACCATCGTCTGGTTGACAGTGTCGGCACAAAATCAAAACAGCTAAAATATATTAACATACTTATTTAGAAGTAAGAACTTAGAAAGCAGTATGTTACACAAGATACAGAATTAGAAATTTAAAATAACCTATGAACTTTTATAATGAATGAGTAGCATAAGCAATATACCTTGAATCAACAATGCTGGACTTCCATCCTTCGGATTTAAAATCTTATCGACCTTAACAAAAGT
>Ga0209282_1002223_pt1 | contig 11117 bp, 13 predicted proteins | sample Mtrugardesep15_FD_187529 | JGI IMG/M metagenome (GOLD analysis project Ga0209282, IMG submission 187529) | Root nodule microbial communities of legume samples collected from California, USA - M. trunc garden sep15 (SPAdes) (version 2) | ecosystem: Host-associated > Plants > Roots > Nodule...
AAAAAATGCTCCTGTTTGGATTAGCTTATTTTAGAGTTTATGAAAAATAGCTTATGCAAATAAGTATGTCTTTATGTATGATTTATAAGTTTGTTAATGTAGTTTCTGAAAAAACAGTTTACGAAGGTACAATTTTTGTTAGTGAGAACTTATGAATTAAGATAAAAACTTATTTATTTGCATAAGCTCAAAATAAGCTCAATTCAAACCCAGTCTCACAATAAGCTCAAATAAGCCAATCTAAACAGGCCCATAAGTTGTTTTCATAAGCTATCATGGCAAGCTTATGAAAATACGCTGAAAACAACTTATGAACATGTCATAAGCTGTTTTCCTAAATACTCTAAAGTCTAAAACAATCTCACAAGTGCATATGCCAGTAGATAAGCTCAAACAAGCCAATCCAAACAGACCCATAAGCTGAAAACAACTTTTAAACATGTCATAAGCTAGTTTCATAAGATAAAACTCAAATAAGCAAATCCAACCAGACCCATTAATCCTATTCATAAGAGCAAATAAATAACAGACCATATTTGGATAAACAGCTTAATTTCAAGCTTATAGCATAATCCCTTATCATGATAAGCTATTTCTATACCAAAAATACAGTAAAGTTAAATTATTTTTCAAGCAATAAGCTATTTTCATAGCTTAAACATGTGACAACTATTGTTTGATAAAGGTAAAATAATGAAATAAAAACAAACCCATAATCAAATTCATAAGTAACAATTACTTTACAAGAGAAAGAAGACGTTTTTCAGCATTGATGATGTGGTCAGTAGAAGTAGGAATCCAACGTCGGAAAAATGGCCAGAAACCACCAACGTTGTTTTTTCCAGTAGTTGTGTCTTCCGCCGACATTCTTGTTCTTGTTTTTGTTAACCAACGAGATCGAATTGCGTTCATAGAACAATACAACAATTATTACTAACTAATTAAATTAAATGGTTTATGTTTGTGATTAGTATAAATAAATTGGAAATGATTACAGAAGAAGAAGAAGAACCGCGAAGAAAGAAAGAAAGAAAGCTTACGCGGGCAATGACGTATATACAATCCTTAATTACTTTACTTTTCAAACAAACAAAATTGGAAAAAACACAAAAAAATTTGAAATTCGGATAAAAGGTAAGTAAGTATTGACAAAAAATTATTTTAGATAGAAATTTAAACAATAAACAATTATAAGTTTTTTTAATAAGTAAAGTCATTAATACTATTTTTTTTTATGATTCAGTCTTTATAAAGCTATCCTATGTGTGTGTCATGCTATCAGAAATTCTTTTCCAATTTCAAATACATTTAAAAAAAGCATAAATTTTTGTGAAGGGTTAAAAATTTTAAAAATGGTGTAATGTGATGCTAATTTATGGTTGTCTTTTATTTTTTTTTTTTAAAAAAAAGAAGATGTTTATTCACTCAATCGGTACACTAGATCGAAAATAATACAAATTCATTAAAACCGAAAAGGATGGATTTGTTAACAAACCTAGAACATTGAAATTACTAGCACAAAATGATATAATGCATACGAAAGTGAAAAATAAAATAAAATGACATTAATAGTAAATTTTGAAAAAATTGTGGAAGTCCAACTAAGTTTCTTCCATCTAACAGCGCCTTAGGATGACATAGACTTCAAGTTAAGGGCGAGGTTCAAACGAGGAAAGGCTTATGTAGTCCCTAACATGCATGTTAATCCATGTGCCAAAATCACATTTGACTTTTCATTCTTAAAATTTTGTTTGGTGAAGTGAGTCTCACACTCTCTTTAGCTAATAACACATTACAAAAGCTTTGTGTGTAAAACAACTATCTTTCGTGTGTAAAATTCAATTAAAGTATATTTTGCTTCTCTTTTTATGAGGTTATGAATCTAGGAATTTCAAGTGTGGGTCCTATATATATGATATCTTTTTTCTCTTCAACTTCCTCAATCTAAACTCTTTCATGTATGTTTCTCACAATAGTACTCAAACTCCTAAAACCACTTTTATATAGATTTTGTTTTGTTTTTAACACATAAAGCATCTTCTGTTGCATTGCAAAATGCAAACAACTATCAAATAATCCAAAGACATTAATGAAAGAGAAATGTGAAAGATTTGGTAAACATAATTGATCAATGATCACAACTCTTGCAAATGTTCTTTCTTAATAAGACAATTAGCTAAAAGATATGCAAAATAACAGCATTGCATGTGTTAATAAGATATATCTTACTGTGTGACTAATGCCCTAGCTAACTATGTTGACAAGGGAGCAATACTTGGCACATACTCATGAATCCAGAAATTCATAGTATAATCAACATCAATTTGAAATTGGCAAAGTGAGTTGCCTTGATGGTCATATGATGCGAGGGACTTTCCATCCTTTCCTCCAAGGAGTTGATCATCATTCTTCCAAAGACCGTGCATACGAAACATTGGCACAATTGAGCTAATGTTGTACTTTTTGTCCCATTCACTATGATCCATTGCCCAAATTTTCACGCAATCGGTAAAGTGACACTGCACAACATAAGAAAGGGAGCCCTTGATCTCGGCAACGTCATCCCATAGAAAGCATCGGTCTTTAACTGAGAAGGTTGGCCCTCTAAGTTGATGAAATTGATTGTTTCGAAAGTTAAAGCATAGGATATTTGCAACATCATCATTGCGATAGTAGTATGCATTGCTTGTAATCCAATGATAAATGCTGTTAACAAGAGTGTTATATTTGGAGGGAATTTTTCATGTGATGATAGTAAAAGGAGGAGCATGTAGGGTAGGGGTCCATGATTTAGTACTTAGACTATAAACTTCCGTTGATGAAATATAATGTTTCTTCTCGTAATACTTGACATGGAGTTTCACAACTTTGAAATCAATGATGTTCGGATCATCTGGACCGAAACCATACAAAGATGATTTGTTATCGAGGCAGCGAGTAGGGGGAATACGATGGACCTCTCTAGTTGTTGGGTTCCAAATGATTAACTCATCTAACTATTGTTATACCAACACAAACCTTTGAGACAGAAAACATCGTTGAAACTATCATATGATTCAATTGTTATAGGCTGATGGGAGTTGCTGGAAAAGGGGATTTGATGTGCATTAGGTTGTCACATGAGAGAAGGGTTATATAGGGCTGCTCTTCATAAAGGATCACGAGACTATGACTATTAGACATATTTATATGCCTCCTTTTCAGAAAGGTGGAGGTCTGAATAAGATCATTCCAAGACCGTCGAACACGTCTAAGCTCATCAATGATTTTAGTGGCAGCCACACTGAAATCTCAATCGCTAAGTCTATTCCTAACTCTCTTCTCCGATATGCTTACCACAAGAACTGTAATAAAGTAACCTATAAGCAAAAACGTAACCTTTATAAATGAGGAGTGAATGAAACAAACTTTTTTTTAGTAAAATCAATGAAACAAACTCATACTGAGCTTAAAAAAAGGAAAGTTATAATGAATTAATATTTCTTCTTTTTATATGAATCACAATCAAATCTTACTTTTTAAACAAAAATATCCATAATCCTTGAAAAAACTAAATATATCTTTTGACAAATCCTTTTATAATAACTAGTGTATGTCCGCTCCCTTTATATTGCTTATGCGTATAAATTACGAATAACAATTTGTATGAAAGTTTGATTTTAATTAAAATTATAGATATAAATATTTTGGACTTTTCATATTGTAACAATTGTTCCGCAACACAAGAACTAGTGTTTCCTAAAACATCAAAAAGATGTCACAAGCCACAAGGTGATTCGAATGGAAATTCTGTGTGATGATGCTTATTTTATCAACCTTATGCCAATCTCCAAAGAACAACCTTATGATATGTAAAAACTTGTGCCAATCTCCAAATTTTACAACTATAGCTTGGCTTAAATATGAAAATAGTCCCTGCAAATATCTGACATTGTGGTTTTAGTCTCTGTAAAATTCTTTTTTTGGTTTTAGTCCCTGCAAATATAAAAAATTTGGTTTTAGACCTTGGTATTTTGTTTTAGTCCTTGTAAAATTGATTAATACTGGATTTGGTCCTTGTAATATGTCGAATATTTGATTGTAGTCCCTCAAAATGAGGACTAAAATGAATATTATAGGGACCAATTTCAAAATGAAATGATTTTACAAGGATTAAAACAAAATAACAAGGACCGAAACCAAATATTTTATATTTGCAAGGACTAAAACCAAAAAAATATTTTTATAAGGACTAAAACCAAAACGCCAGATATTTGCAGGGACCATTTCTATATTCAAGCCCTATAGCTTTTATCTCACTGTAGTAATCAAACTCATCAAGCTACTTTTGATAAATTCTGTTTTTAATACATTATAGGCATCTATTGCATTTCGACATGATAACAACTATTAAATAATTGAAAAATAATAACAAAAGAGAAATTTAGTTTCTTCAAAAAAACATAACAGAAATTTAATAGATGTTGGTAAAGATAATTGATCAATGATCACAACCCTAAATAACACCATTTCATGTATTAGCAATATATATCCTAGTCTGCCCTAGCTAGTTGAGCCAAGGTAAACCAAGTTTGACTTAATTCGACTGATTTGCGATCTTAGGAGTGTGTCACTTTCAAGAATTAAATAAATACTGTCTATTTGTCATTTGTCATGCTATCCATATTTTCAATACCAAGAAGAATTCTCAATCTCTTCCTCTCAAAATATATATTCAATATTAAGAAGCAATATTAATCTCTTGCTCTCAAAATCACTAACAGATGGATCAAGCAAACTCTACTGTGCCAAAAATATAAGTTGCTTATTAATAATTTTCAGGGGGAAATTCAATGAAATACGCTAGATTATATGTATAACAATGTCATTGTTACTTACATCTAACTTCTTTTTTAAGTTAATTGCAACTGTTAATTGTATATTTTATATCTAATGTAACAAAAATCAAGTATATATGCAATTCAATTACTCAAACAGAACATGAGAAAACTACACTGTCTACTCTTGAAGCGGGGAACATGAAAAAAATTTAAAAGAAGAAAGTAAAATTTATCAGTCAATATCGAAAATTTCCATTTGTCAATATAAAAATCTTATTAGAAAAGTACAGCCATCATGTTGGTTCATGCATTCGCTTTCGCAGTTTCTACACCAAATTCTTACTATGCAGCATCAAAAGCATAGTAAACCACCACAGTCATTAACTTGTTTAACATTCTTGGCTTGATCTCATTTAATAACCATGGTTCACTAAAGAATTCATAGCTATTATTCAACATATGATAATTATTTGATATATGCAATTAAGTCTTGATCAATTGTTCCCACAACTCAAGAGTGCTTGGTGGAAAGGTGACACCAAGTGTGAAGATGCTTGTATTAAGTCTGAACATTCTTTGATCAAACTAAAGAAGTTCCACTATGATGTTCTCACTAACTTTGTTTACAATCTATATTTGTTAAAAAAAAATTAGGAACTTCCAAGCAAAGGAGTTGCCATGGATTAGGACAACATTGCATTGCATTGATGGGAGTGCAAAAGCATTAATACAATGGACAGAAGTCATGAAGATAACACATTAGATTTGTGGGATTGCATCTTTTTGTCAAAAGCAAAAAGCTCTATGAGTTGAGGCCATCAATATATCATATTAGGTTTCAAATGCTCTGCTTTATATCTTTCACTGAACCAATATAAAACATTTTTTCCTTCTAGAAAGACAGAAATCATTTGGAAGACTCACATCTCATTTGCACTACAACTGATCAAACTCCTTAAGCCACTTTTTATAAATTTTGTTTTTAATACATAATAATAAATATGTCTGTTGCATTTCTACATGATAACAACTACATAATCAAAAGACAATAACAAAAGAGAAATTTGATAGATGTTGGTAAAGATAATTGATCAATTATCACAACACCTATACTAAATAAAAGTCACTTAGGGTTATAACCTTCTTTTCATCTCCAAAGAGGAACCATTTCATGTATTAGCAATATATATCCTAGTGTGCCCTAGCCAGATAGGTTGACAAGAGAGCTATGCTTGGCACATACACATGAATCCGAAATGTAGTATAATCAAAATTTTATAAAAGAAAAACCTTCTAAAAAGCATTTAGACCATTGCATAGATTTACACCTCAGTACCACAACAACTGATAAGTTTTTCCAAAGCAAACATAAATTCTAGCTGCTCATCCATCTTCCACCTTCCTCATTCTTCCTAAAGCAAACTTTTAAAGATTTTGTTTTTAATACACAAAGAAATCTATTGTTGCATTTCTCCATGTTAATAACTACTCAAATAATCGAATGAAAATAAAGAAAGATAAATTTGATAGAATGTTGGTAAAGATAATTGATCAATGATGACATCTCTTGCAGAAGTTCTTTCCTAATAATTAAGACAAATTAAATTAACACATATGCTAAATAACACCATTGCATGTATCAATAAATATATCCTAGTTTGGTGTCCTTGCTATCTAGGTTGACAAGGGAGCTATGCTTGGCACAAACTCATGAAGTTTAATATAACCAACATTAATTTGAAATTGGTAAAGTGAGTTGCCTTCATGGTCATATGATGTGAGCGGTTTTCCAACCTTTCCTCCAAGGATTTGATCGCCATTCTTCCGAAGGCCACACATACGAAACATTGACACAAGTGGGCCAATGTTGCACTTTTTGTGCCATCCACTTTGATCCATCACCCAGATGCTCAAGACGACGGGAGCATTGAAGTTACATTGCCCAACATAAGCAAGGGAACCATTGATCTCGGCAACACCATCACATGTAAAGTTGTGATAGTCATATGAGAAGATTGGCCCTCTAAGTTGGTGAAACTGGTTGTTGCGAAAGTCAAAGCATAGAATATTTGCAACATTATCATTCTGATAGTCGTATGAACTGCTTGTAATCCAATGATAAACGCCGTTAACAAAAGTGCTATATCTAGAAGGACATTGGCAGCGTGTGATCTTAGTAAAAGGAAGAGGATGTTCAGCTGGGGTCCAAGATTTGGTACTTAAATTATAAACTTCCGCTGATCTCATAATTCCATCATAACTAGTATGGAGTTTTACAACTTTGAAGTCGACGTTGTTGGGATCATCAGCACCGAAACCATATCATTGTCAAGGCAGAGACTCGGAGGAACACGGTGGACCTCTCTAGTTGTTGGGTTCCACATAATTAACTCATCAAGACAACTCTTATGAAACCAACACAAACCTTGGAGACAGAAAACGCCGTTGCAACTACCATATGATTCTATTCTTATAAAAGAGCTACAAGTGTTGTTGGAAAAGAGGGATTTGATGTGTATTATGGTGTCACATGAGAGAAGAGTTACATAGGGTTTTGTTTCATAAAGGATCATGAGACTAGGACTATCAGACATGTTTATGTGCCTCCTTTTCAGAAAGGTGGGGTTCTGAGTAAGATCATTCCAAGACCGTTGAACACATCTAAAACGCATCAACGAAGTTAGAGGAAGCCACACCAAAATCTCAGTCTCTAAATCTATTCCTAAATTCATCTTCTCTGATATCCCTTCTAAGCTCAATTTTTCAACTTTTGAGGTTTCTATGATAACAAGCCGTGATCAAGTAACCTATAAGCACACAAAAAAGTAACCTACAAATTAGGAGTCAATGAAACAAACTTTATTTTTTGAAAAAATAAAATAAAATAAATCAAGGAAACAAGCTCAAAATGAGGAACAAGGTTTTAAAAAACATTCCGTTACCGAGAAAAAGGTCGCGACAAAAAGGTATAGGGCGACAAAAAGGTATAGGTAGCCAACGTAACCATTTTTCACTGCTATTACAAAGTGAACAAAAATCACGACGAAACACCGTTACAGCCGTGACGAAAACATCGCTGCGTCCGCAAAAAATGCCTTTCATGACAATAGACACAAAATCTGGATATTTTTTCAATTGGGATAGATGAAAATCATACTTTTAGTACATATTTTTTATCATAAATTACATAATGTTATCTCCTTATCTAGTTTAGAACTTCAAATTAAATCTATCTCTAATTTAAGTTATTTATGTTACTATAATTATTTTAAGAGTTGTGCAATGTTGTGATTAATTCACACTGCGACAACCATAACACAACATCCATAATAGCCGAGATCGCGAAATTCTATACGACCTTGACAGTTATTTAAAACCTTCTTTGTTGAGGAAAGCTCTAAACTAATATTAAAAATTCAACACAGCAGATTCAATGAACCGGAACAAGACTGAACTGAGAACGTTGTAGCAATGTACTTTGTTCAATATATTTTTTTTACTTGTATGAATGATCACAAAACAAGATTCAAACATAGCAGATTCAATGAACGGAACAAGATTAAACTCACAGCGCAAGAATCAATAAGCAAAAATGTAATCAGAATCATGAATTAAAACATAGAAGAATGACCACACACCTAGAGAAATCCTACAGGGACGAAGGAACTACGTGCCGAAGCAGGTTTTGCAGGCTGGGGCGTTGCTTTCGCACCCACAGACGAGGCATGGCGGCCTAGCTTGCGGAGAAACAGGTTTCGCTCCAGGTGGGTTAGAATTTGCAGCGTGAGAAAAGAACAAGGGTTTCGCTGATCTCCTAATTCCATCATAACTTATATGGAGTTTCACAACTTTGAAGCTGATGTTGTTGGGATCATCAGCACCAAAACCATGCAAGCATGAGTAATTGTCAAGGCAGAGACTAGGTGGAACACGGTGGACCTCTCTAGTTGTTGGGTTCCACATAATTAACTCATCAAGACAACTATTATAGGACGAACACAAAAGTTTGAGACAGAACCATTGCAACTACCATATGATTCTATTGTACGGTAGTTGCACAGGGTTTTGTTGGAAAAGAGGGATTTGATATGTACTAGGTTGTCACATGAGAGAAGGGTTACATAGGGTTCTTTTTTGTAAAGGATCAAGAGATGGCTGTTAGACTTGTTCATCTGCCTTCTTTTCATAAAGGTATGTGTCTGAATAAGATCGTTCCAAGAACGTTGAACACATCTAAAACGAATCAATGACTTTAGCGGAAGCCACACCAAAATCTCCGTCTCTAAATCTAATCCTAAACTCACCATCTACTATGCTCAATTTTTTCAATGGTTAGGGTTTTGAATTTTGATTATAAGAAACAGTAGTTAATGAAACAAACTTTATCTTTTGAAAAAAAAATTAATCAAGGAAACAAATTCATATTGAGCTGAAAAAAATGAAACTTCTAAACAAATTTTAAAAATTCACGTCCAAATAACATCTGAAACGCATCAGTGATTTTTGTGGTAGCCAAACAAAAATCTCAATCTCTAAATCTAATTCCTAAACCCTGTGCTCAGTATTTCCAAAAAGATTTTCTACCTAAGAATACAATTTACTAAACTTGTAACAAACATCCCCTAAAAAAAATAAAAAAAAACTTGTAACAAACATTCTTTCAAAATAAACTTGTAACAAACATATCAATATATATTCCTATCATTTTATTTTCAAAATTTTACAAAAAATAACTGAAACAAACACACCCTTAAGGAAAAAATTATTTTTATCGATATTATATGTATACATATAAAGTAAGATTTTTATCTCACATGTTATTTTTACATTTATAATTATTATTTTCATTTTCTTTCAAAAAAAAATTAGTATTTTCATTTTTTTTTAATAATTTGTATTCAAAACCGATATTTTACACCATAAAGAGAAAATAAAAACACAAAAAAAACCCATAGAAAAACCACAAGCACCCTCAAAATGCTGGACCACCTAACAATAGCTCTTCAAAGAACCAACACCACCAACAATGGACAATTAAGCACTTAATAATGATTTTGCTTCAAGACGCTCAACTTCGACCACCACTCAAGTTCCGGCCTATCGGAGGAGACATCACAACAGCCTAAACGGACCAGAGTCACAAACCTTGCTCCCGACCTCGAATCAAAAGCGATCGGCCCACAAGACTCCCGACACCAGTCAAAAAGGCACCCCTCAACTCACGAACCATCAGAGCAGACACCTAAACCTGTCAAAAACCTCGACCCACCAAGAACCCGATGCCAAAATCCAAAGACAGAGAAAAGGCGAAATAGTAGCGCAAAGCGAACCAGCTTGAACACAAACTCAAAACAAGCCACCAAATCACCCTGCATCACCACCACCCGAATAGACTGCAGGCCCTAACCCTCGGCTCGACAACCACAAACCACCACGATCCTTACAACGACGAACGATCCGAGAGTTGCGAAGAAGGAGGATTAATCGTGAAGGATCTGCAGCCACTGATAACTGAGCGGTCGGGAAGGCTTTAGGTGCAACCAATGACTACTCCATCAACACGAAGCATCTGCACACCTAGATCTTTCAAGCAACAACAACCAAGAAACCAAATCCAAATCAAAGAGCAAAAGGCCTCAAGTGGCTAGGCTCCGAAGGAACAAAACGACAACACAGACAAAACACAACCCCAATAACACATATAAACCAACCCTGAGGAGAAAGTGGAACACCAAAAAGTTGGGGGAGATCTAGAAAGCCTCGACCCTAACCATTGACGGAACACAACACCTCAAACATAGACACAACATAACAAACACATGCAAGACAGTTGAACTGTGAACCACCAAGAGCCTGAGGAAGATCTAAACAGTCTCGACCCTATACCCTAGACAAAACAAACCACCTAAAACACAAAACAACAAAGCAAACACAACCAAAACAAACTTGCAGAGCAGTGAACCACCAAAAGGCTGAGGGAGACCTTAAACAACCTCAACCCTAGTCCCTTGACATAACACAACACTAACACACAACCACAACGCAACAAACAACTGGATACATCACAAACAAGACGATCTAAATGACACGACCGAAACAAGCAACCTGCAAAAAAAAAACCAGCCAAAAAAGGCGAAGAACCGGAGTAGGAGGGGAGACCACCGAAGACAGAAAGGCAGCAAACCACCGAAGGTGCCCCGGACATCCAAGTGACTGTGGTACGGTCAGGAAACCGTCACACCACCACCGGATCCACCACCACAGACACAACCACACAAAAAAACCACCACCACTGCC
>Ga0209282_1002224_pt1 | contig 11115 bp, 8 predicted proteins | sample Mtrugardesep15_FD_187529 | JGI IMG/M metagenome (GOLD analysis project Ga0209282, IMG submission 187529) | Root nodule microbial communities of legume samples collected from California, USA - M. trunc garden sep15 (SPAdes) (version 2) | ecosystem: Host-associated > Plants > Roots > Nodule...
TTCTGTGAATCTCACCCCTTCTGCTTGAAAATGTTGCTCTTTGTATGGGTAACTTGCAGGTAACCAAGATTAGGTGCAGGCGTGTGAGGACTTTCCTCGGTTGAGTCTTAGGTGCTCTGATATGTAACGGGATGGGAAACTTGTTAAATGCTTTTCTATTCCTTGCATGTCATTTATAATTTCGTAAAACTACTTTGAGATGATTTTCTAAGACGTTTGATGAGGCCTGTGTGCCAAGACTTTTTATGAATTCCGCTGCTATGTTTTAGACATTTTTAGTAAAGGATAAATTGTTATTTATTCATACATGAGATTTATGCGAAATGTGACGCTCCGTTATGTGATTAACTCTGATTTATTTAAAGAAATTTTTAAGTCGGGAAAACGGGGTGTTACACCACATGCTTCCAATTTACAACTTTTACTACCAAGTAGGCATGGCAATGAGGGGGGTGGGGACGGGTTTTACCTTCCCCGTCCCCGTACCCGATTCTTATATACTTACTCGTTACCTTACTCATACCCAGTGGAGACGAGAAATTGAATCATCCTCGTCCCCGACGGGTTTGGGTATCCCCGTCCTCGCATTGAATAAATTTTTTTAATAAAAAATATTAGTTTTTTCGCAACTCCAAGAGCAATGTTGTAATACATTATCCAACAATATGCTCACTTTAACGTCTGTTAGACCAAATAATTTAGTTGCTCTTTAAATATCAATGGTAGTTTTTGTGATTGCTTCAATATTATGTATTCAACATAAATCTTGGGTCATATCCACTAACAATATATAAAAACAAAGTACTACCAAAATCTCTTTACTACCCATGCCTAATTTTTTACCATTTGAATTTACAGTTTACATCCAAGGTTATATTAGAAATTTGTGATGTTAAAACCAACTTTTTCTCTCGTATTTGATCTCACACCCTATTATCCCCTGGGTAACACGACCTACTCCCTATTACCCACCTTTTCCTTCATTGAGAAGCTAAATACATTTTTTCCATCATTTCACAATGTCTATCCCAACTTATTCAATTCATATTTAATTTCACTCTCTCTCAACTTTCCATATTCTCTCCTACCGAGTTGCTTCTCCTCGTAAAAAAATCTCAGCTCCAAGTACTCTATATCAGGTATCATCCATTCCTTTTCGATTGCATGCTGTATAATTGGTTCATGTGTTTGATTATTACTTGCATTTTGTTTATTTTCAAGTTCATCATTTGATTGAATGTTATTTGCAGAAGGGTTCAACTGTTTTATTTTATATATATATTTGGTTAAATCTTCAACTTATTATGTTGTTATCAAGTTCATCAAACAATACCACTAATTTCATGCGTTAAGAGTGAACTGTAGTTGATTGCATGTGTTGATTTTGAAATGTTCTTCGCATTAAATCATACATTGAGTGGTAAGCACTCATTTTTCATCATTTTGTTAAATCAGTGTCATTGAAAACGAGATTGTTGGCAAAAATTTCAAATTTGTAGTATATGTTTTAAGGGTTGTGCTCATACCATTTTTCATGTTGTAGATCTAAAAGTTTGTTCTTTAGTGAAGGAACTTAAACTGTGTTGTTTTAGCTGTTGTTATAAGCATTTAACGTTACTCTCTTTGTCACATTGTTAATATTGTGTTTAACCAACTTTCTGCATATAGTTGAACATGGATAACAGGAAAGACTTTTGAAAAGAATGACTAATTTGTAGTGTATATTTTAGGGGTTGTGTTCATACCATTGTTCATTTTGTAGATATAAAAGTTTGTTGTTTGGTATAAGCACTTAAACTGTGTTGTTTTTAGCTTTAGTTATAAGCACTTAAATTTACTCTCTTTGTCACATTGTTGATATTTTGTCTAACCAAGTTTGTACATATACACTTTTAGGTTGATTATGGATAAGAAGAAAGTTGTTCGTCGTCCCTATGACAACATCAAAGATGTCAATGAGTCCAAAGATATTTGGAATTTTGCTGTTAGGATTGCAGATGCTTGGTCTGTTATGGGTAAATTCAAACAGGACCATTTCGATATGGTCATGGTTGATAAGCAGGTCAATCTACTGTTAAATACTCTACTCATTTTAACATCTAATCTAATTCAAGTATATTTGTTAATAAGTTGTAACTTTTTCACCTGCAAACTGACGGTATTCAAGTTATCGTTCCAAATGATGAACTTGTTGAATGGAAAGGAATGTTGGTGAAAAATAAGACTTATGAAATGGTGAACTTTAAGGTCCTTAAAAATGATCTTGTGGTGACGGCATGCACTCATCCGTACAGACTTGTTGTGACAAGTGCAACCATTATTAAAGAAGTTGATTTTCCTAAAATCCATGTAGTCGTTACAAGGTTCAAAGACTTTGGTGAAATATTGGTTGGAAAGTACCATATTGATTTGTTGATAGGTAACCAAGTATCCATATGTTTGGTATTCTACCTATATTCATATAATAAGTATACTATGTATCTTTGAAATTGCAGATGTCATTGGAGCTTTCAAGAAGTAACCAATACAAATAACAATGGTGGCAGACTCAAATCAATGACTTTTCTTCTTAAGGATACTAGGTTTGAGTTATTGTGGTCAAAACTTTGAATTATTGTGGTGAAACTTCATTCATATCCTAATTTACATAATACTAACTTTTTTTGTATTATATTTTAAATCAGTGGTCACATGATTCATGTGTGTGTGTGGGATGATTTTGCAAAGCAATTCTTGGATTCATTCTCTCAGGTCAATGATGACATAGTCTTCGTTGTTGTGAAACGTGGGAGGATCGAATCTGCTCATGGTATCTTGCACATGTCATATGATTCAATTAATAGATTTTCATTTGTAAGTTGTTATTTGCAGAAATACTTTTTAATTACATCTTCTTTTGGCCATTAGGAATTTACCCATTGTGTGTTACAAACACATGGTATGGGACTAAGCTTATTGTTAATGTTGATATTCCTGAAATCAAAGAATTCAAAGTTAGATCGTACTTATACCACACTTTCTTAGTTGGTTTTGTGTATCTCATATTCACTTACACAACACTTCTTTAATATTTGAACACAGATTTGCAGAGGAGCAACCGGATAATGTCAATCCAACTCAACAGTTCTCACAACTTAGCCAAGGTTTTCAGATTAGTCAGCAAACTGATATAATGTCTAAAGTTAATTTCCTTACTCTTTTTGAGGTCAATCATGTTCAACATGTAAGATATTTTATTACATTATTGAAAAAACAATTCTACATATACATAAAGGCATAATTTGTTCATTTAATCTTTTTATTTATATCTTCTGATGACAGTCCGTCATATCACATTTTTAGAGTCTTTTTAATTAAATTTTAATTCTATTTTTATTAGTTTAGTATTTAATTTCGAGTCCTTTTAAATAAATTGTCGTTATTAATTTATTGAGTCAAATAATGCATTATTAGTATTTTTAGTGATCATATGTTGAAAGAAGAAGAAACTTGACTAATTCAATTATTTTGATGGCCAAGTGATTACTTTTGGTGCGTGAATCAAACAAAACATAAGAAGCTCTTGTGCCTTATGTTAAGTCATGAAGGGGTATGAGAAAAGAAAAGTGGACGGACCTGATTAGTCATTAGTGTACGTGCTAGCCCATTAAGAGAAGGAAAATAATTAGGTTGCATTTTGACATATAAAAAGAACAGCCGCACAACACACAGAGAGAACATTAATTTTGGAGGCTTACGGTTTGGAAACAAAGAAAGGAACCATAAGCATCACAGGTGGAGAAGGAGCAACAAGCATATAATTGGTGCAATTGAAAACAACAACTGATGAGAAAAATACTCTTCGGGTTTATTTCTTTTATTATGTTGTTGTTTATTTCTTTTAGTATGTCTAGCTAATTTCTTTTGATTAGGTCTGAGATGATTTTGATGTAACCTAATTGAAACATGTTGCTGTGAAACTCTATTTATTGTGAATGACAATCTAATTTTTATTCAATTCAATTGTTCTTTGCTTTTTGTATCCTGATCACATATAAATATGATTTAATGAGAATGAAGGACTACTGACCATTTGAGAAGAGGGTCCTAAGTCAAAGGATTGATTAGGGCTAATTTTTTAACTATCGTGGAACTAGAGAACCATTCACAAGAATAGGTGCAGTATACCAATTACAAGAACATAGATGATTCGAAAGACCTAATCTCATCTCTCTATATTTTCCAAACAAACTTATTTTCTGTTATTTAATTTTATGCAATCAAATCTATTGCATAGGGCAAACAAAATAATTTATACATCCTAAATATTAACTTTATTGCTAAATTGAGATTAACAGAGTCCTTGTGGATACAAACTTATGATATTACTTCGATGCATTTTTAATACACTTGCTAAAAGTCTATCATCTTCTTAATAGGAAACAATTTGTGTCACTATTGCTGAAATTAAGAAGCTCAATGCCAACAAGTATGGATGGACTTATGATGGATGCAATTACTGTAGTAAGGCAGTTCACTTGGACAAAGGTGAACTGAAATGTAACAGCAACCATGTCAATGAAAAGCCTAAAGCAAGGTTGATTCTATGCCTATTCATCAATTAGAAACTTGAATTGTTAGCTTAAGTTATAATTACACGACTGATCAATTAATGCATGACTAATGTTTATATACCAGCGACCATGTGAATATGCAAATATTCATAAATTTAGTTACATCAAGGAGGCCACACACTGTGCAAATTAGTATAAATGTTGCTTTTATCAACTCAATTGGTTCCTGATATAGGTGCTGCAGTTTTTTGGTTCTTGATATTTGCTGCGCTTGTGCAACTGTGCTTGATTAGGCTTGTGCTGGTTTTTTGTATCATCTATGTTGTATTTTCTCGCCGTTTTGCACTTCTTGTGCGTGGCAATTAATGAATATGTTGTTTCAACAACAACAACAACAAAATGAGCCCAAAAGAATAAACATAAGGGAGGGAAATCAGAATCATGTACATCCTCATCAGTTTCATATACATTTTCTTCATTTAAGTTTTTCAATTTCCCCAATTCTAGATATAAAACCTTCTCATGAGAGAGATTAAACTTTATACTAAATTCTTTCTTAGTTGTTTGCACAGAAGTATGTATCGCATAACTTATTCAATTTTTTTCAATATCTATGAATTTTATTTATATACTAGACCACTAACATACTTTATTTTATTTTCCAAATTATTTGCAAATTAGATCCACTTTTTGTTGCAGAATATTTCGATGAGCTATAAGAACAATGGATGCTACAAGATGGTATTGGCAATTGTCATCAAGTTGTTTTTAATAAAATCCTCACTATACCAATACTTACTACCGGTTGACATCAATTTAGAGATTTTTATCATATCAAAATGAATCCACTTATGTCTTTCACATATTTAGGTAATAGTGTATTCCAAATCAAAATATTCAAATGGTTCTACACCAATAAATGAATATCCACGTTACCATAGATTGACTACTTGCATTACTCGAAATCTAACATTTCGACTCATCGTTTCAGAAAAATCATTAATTAGTTCAAAATTTGTAAGCCTTTTAATATTTAAATTTAATTATGTAATATTACTTATTACCATTTCCATTTTAATCAACTCTATAAATATTTCACTATTTTATCTCATTTCATTGGTTTTGCAGATTTTATCAACTGATCTTGGCACTTTTTACAAGTTAAAAACCATGAATATCTTATATTACGTGGACTAGCTAACACTGTCACAATATATAAATTGCTATTCAAAAATGATCCACAAACAAATACCACAACTATTATAATTGAAAGTGGATGGAGAAGATTTTGCTCATGCAATCGCATTGCTCCTGGGACTCATCTAGAATTCAAGTGTGACCCTGTGATGGCAAAAAATATTATTATTGTATTTAGATTAACTAGACGATACTAAAAAAGTCTACTATTCTTATTACATCTTCGTCTATGAAATATTTTCTTATGTACTTCTTAAAATAAATTTATATTGCCTTTTCTTTTTAATTATTACTACTGATATATAAATATTAATATTCTCATTTAAATACAACTCATTTTTTTACTATGCACAAAAAAGAAATTTCTTTTGCAACGAACCCTGTCGATAAGTGCGGCTTCACCGCGCTAACCATGTTGTAGCACGGGTATCTCGATTAATTTCTTTCAATCTCACAATTCATAAATCATTTCTCACCAATTGAACCAAATAACCATGACCCATCTTTTTAGCGTACAATGTCTCAACCCATAATCATGATTGTATTGTTGCTATTCCATCATTTGAATGGATGAAGCTTATTTCAAGTGTAGGATGGTGGGGCCAAAGTGAATTCAATTCATTCACCTTTATTTTTTATATTTATCTTTTATGTGTAAGATGCAGCCAAAATGAATTTAATTCATTTCACCTTTATTTTGTTAAAACCCATCCTTCTTGTAGAATGTCTCCAACCACTACCGACACAATTTAAGACACAAAAGTAAAACCACACCACACCATACCACTATTTGCCCTTTTAGGCCTATCTATTCTCACCTCATCAGAGATTTACAGACTCTATTAAGTGTGTGTGAACCCTTTTTAGAATTTTAGCTTTGGCACATAATTGGCACATGATATATCTGTAGCATACAGAACCCTACATATTAATGAAAATGACAAGTAACTGCCACTCTCTCGAGCTTTGGGAGCTGACATGAACTATGGACAATGCATGGACATCTTCATCCATTTTGCAGAAAGTGACTTTTCTGTATATACATATTACATACCCTTATTACCTTCCATATCCAAGCATATCCCTCAAACCAAGTCTTCGTTACGTTTCTTTCACCCAATTGTTTTTCATCACATGAAAACCTATTACATACTTTTGTTTCAACTTTCACTTGATACTTGTATTCAATTTCAGTTACAAAACTCAATATCATTGATTTCGTAGCATGTGATCACCATACTCTATAAATTCATGAGGTGCTAGCATGTGATCACCGTATTTTTAAAGAGTAATGATTTTAAAGCACCCATTGTTTTGATCATATTATAAAATGTTATTAACTCATTGAACCGATGGCTAATTTAATTCAGTTAAAGTTTGCGGTTAACTCAACTACATGATTAACCACAATTACACAATTTTTAACGTAATATAAATTAATCATAACCGTAATGTGTATGTGACTATGGAAGTGTTGCATGTGTAAGATAAATTTGGTGTCAATAAAACATTTTTTTATTTTTAACTTCACGACTATTGATTGATAGTATCATCTCAATGCATGAAACCAAAAAATAACGATAGCCCATCTCTTTCAAACATTCATCAGTTTTTTTTATTTTTTATTTTAACGACGAAATATATATTAAATAGAATGAGAGAAGTTTAAATTATATTTGACCCAACAAGCATAGAAAAGTATAAAGCGTACTCGATCCACCACAAAACAATAGGACTTTACTTCCTTGGGTCACATTTGTAAACAAAAAATAATATTTTATATTCATTGCATAACTAATATATATGGTTTATATATATATACATTAGTTATTCAATGAACCTAAAAATTATTTTTTAGGTATAAATATGAACAATAGAGGAGGAGTATACTGTTAAACAAGAGAGGTTTTAAAAACCACTCTCATCAATATAATTTGAAATTATTTTAACATCGAAAAGATTAGTTAATGCGGTATTTGTGCCCATGCAAATACCATTTTATCATATAAAAATCGTAGAAAGATTTTTGTCGGGAATCAAAGGATTGTTTTATTTGAATCAGATTCAAGTTTATAACTTGTTGGCATTTTATATTTATGTAAACTTGTAATCTAGTGGCGTCAGTTTGATGTAACATTATTCTTGAGGTGAGGCATATGAATTAATGGTAAGTGATATGGCACTATCGCTAGTGGGGACTAGCAAATAGCAATTTTCTAAGCAATTTCATTTTCAGCTCTTGTAGTTTTTTTTATTGCAATTCACCATTTATACTGTAAGCATCTGAATGCAGATATGGAAATGCCAAATGAAGACAAAATCTTTTTATTTTATGCCTTGATAATTCTTATTGTTTTTTTTTTGGTACAAGATAATTCTTATTGTTAACTAGTTGAAAATAATACTTTCATTGTATGATTAATTGGTTATTTAGCACCTCATCCTCAATTTTTTTGGGTAAAATTAACATGTAGCTAATAATATTATTTTACTTATACGTAAATAGTTTGTTCAGTGTTGTAATTTTCCCGTTAAAAAAAATTAACATTCCCCGTGGACCACCTAGTTACACTTTTACATTCTCTGGCACAATGCGATAAAAGTGACACTACATAAGATCTTTCCTGGCTAAAATTAATGATGCTCTTCATATCACATCCAGGTAATTGCAAAGGTCAAATTCCTTTTCATAATTGTCATATCATATTGTACATTGAAAATAACGATGATTCTACATCGTTTGTGCGTTTAACAGTTCACATTAAACGATGATTTCAACTAGCAATGGTTGATATTGTGGCTCTTGAGACCTACATAGAAAGAAAAAAGTTAAAATTGAGACCTACATAAAAAGAAAAAAGTTATAAAAGATTCATGAAGTGTAATTTTTTTTCCTTTCGATACCATATCAAGTGTAACTTCAATAATAGGAGAAATGGTCATAACAGTTTTGGAGACCATATCTTATTGTTAAGTTATAAAGTTTCTTAATTTCATAGTATAAAATGACGGAGAAATAGAAGCAAATATAAAACATATTCAAGCTGGATGATTGAAATAGAGAAGAGTCTCAAGTGTTTTATGTGATAAGAAATACCGTTTAAGTTGAAAGGAAAATTTTATCAAATAACTGTCAAACTGACGATGTTGTATTGTATGGAGTGTTAGGTGGTTAAGAACCAACACAAAATAAAATACGCGTGGGGGAGATGAAGGTGTTGTGTTGGATGTCTTGTAAGAATAGACAAGATAAGATTATGAATGACATTACAAGAGGGTCATGGTGGCACATGTAGAAAATATAGTAGAAAGTAGATTTAATTTGTTTGGGCATGTAGAGAGAAAACTTGTAGACGTTGTAGTAAGAAGGGTAGATCAGTGGAGGTGAGTGAGATTATAAGAGGTAGAGGAAGACATGAAAAAACTATAAAAGAAATAATTAAAAAAAAGTTTAGAGATTAATGAGTTGGATTCATATATAGTATATGACAGAACATTTTATTTACTTTCATTTTCGTTGCTGAGTACACCTCACTATGTCCACTGACCCCTTCATTCTCCGCGTAGGTTGACAAATAGTTTTTTAACATCTCATTCTAACGTTGAGATTACTATGACTAACAGATTGCATAATAGAGGATTAATTTTTGTTTTTGGTTGAATAATTGACTATGATGAGAGATGTGACTACTCAATTGAAGTAGTTGTTATCAATTCAATCAAAATTAATTTTGATACAATCAATTTTTATCTTCGCCTAATCAAACACATGTGTAATGTTTAGGTGAAATTTTTATGTGAATGAGAATGAGTTTTACATTAAATACATATTAAAAATGATATTTGTACAATTATTTTATTACTATTTTCTCTTTCATACTTATATTATATTTTTACCTTTTAATTTCCGTGTTAATTCTTACTTTTTTTATATAAATTTATGATGTTTCAAAAATTATCACACAACTGATTGTTAAAATAACATACGTCGGTCCATATTTGATATTTTTATAGAGATCTCATCGTAACGATGGGAGTTGGTTGGTTTTAATTAGTTAAATTGTACAAGAACAACCTTTATACAATACTATAATCAAATCCGTTAAAAAAAACTAATAATTAAGTTCAAAATTATAGGGCTAAGAAAGTGGGGTAAATAGAGGGGAATTTAAGTAACTAGATACACTTACACCCGTGGTTAAGGGGTGTCACAATTTCTACATGATACATAGATCTTGACCGTACTTGTAGAGTAAGACAGACATCACGTGCTATTACACATCTTCAATATGTCTGTCTCCACCATGGCATGCCACATGCTTATTGTTAGGAGAACAAGTTATTATATATATATATAATAGATAGATACATGCCAAACCATTATTCTCTCTCTCTCTCTTCTTTTTCCCTTCTCTCCACTCTCCATCTCAGTGAGATCCACACAACACAACATCTTTGTTCTCTTGTTAGAACAAGATTCAGTGAACTCACATTACATTACATTGCCGACATTTTCATTTTACAACATCATTTCATTAATCATTACTTTACAACCACCTTTGAGTGAATACTATGTCAGGTATATATATATACACTCTTCAAATCAAATTAGTAATTAATTATTACTGTTTTTTTTTTTCTTCTTCTTCTTATTGTTGAAATGTGAAATGAAAAAAGGTGTAGAAGAAGGTGTTGTTATTGTTGAAGAAGAGAACTCAGAAGATGAGAGATTAAGAAGGTCAAGAATAAGAAGGTTGAAGAAGAAAGCAATAAATGCTTCATGTAGATTCACTCATTCTCTCAAGAAAACAAGAGGAAAGAGCAAAATTGATTATAGATTTCCAATTGAAGATGTTAGAGATGAACAAGAGGAATCAGCTGTGTTTCAACTGCGTCATTCTTTGCTTCATATGCCTCCTAACCATGATCATTATCACACACTCTTGAGGTATTTTCTTTACATTTTTCAATTAAATTAATTTACTATTTTGTTTGTTTACTCATTCAATGATTATTTCTTAAAGTGCATTTTTGTTTATTATTAGGTTTTTGAAAGCAAGGGATTTTAACATTGAGAAAACCATTCAGATGTGGGAAGATATGGTTCTTTGGAGGAAACAATTTGGAACTGATACCATCCTCAAGGTAAAGTTTCTCTTTCTATTTTCTTATTAGGTTTAATTGTACTTTTAGTCCTCTTAATTTCAACATTTTTTGAAATTGGTCCTCATATTTTAAAATTCGACAGTTATGGTCCCTCCATCAAATATTTGAGCTAAGATAGGGTGTGTGTGACATGTTTTAAATGAAGCTTTTAAAGAAATTTTATTACAATTTTGATTAATGTTGATATTTTTCCATCATC
>Ga0209282_1002227_pt1 | contig 11109 bp, 9 predicted proteins | sample Mtrugardesep15_FD_187529 | JGI IMG/M metagenome (GOLD analysis project Ga0209282, IMG submission 187529) | Root nodule microbial communities of legume samples collected from California, USA - M. trunc garden sep15 (SPAdes) (version 2) | ecosystem: Host-associated > Plants > Roots > Nodule...
TATTTATTTTTATAAAGAAGAAATCGTAAAACAATGATGATTTTTTTTAAGGGGACCAAATTACCCTAAAAAAATTAGAAGGGATCCAAATGTTCCTTAATAGTAATAACGCCCGTGCAACGCACGGGATACTTCTAAATTATATGTTGATAGTTAAAACATTAATTGCAAAGTATTTTTAATAAATGTTTGAGAATATGTATCTACTATACCTCTTGATTATATATGTATATAAGATATGCAACTATTTTCAATGAATGTGTAACATGTCTATTGGATTCAAATGCAAACATAAGTGGGTATTGATATGTCTATCATTTCACAAAACTAACACTAACAACCGATTTCTAATAGTTGTGATAAAAAAAACATAGGTTGGATAATTCAAATAATAAAAACATGAAGATAATCCAAATTTAAAATCAAATGACATGATTCATTTAGTTGTTCTTACATACCATACGAACTGCTTCAATTATATAGTTGAAGTGTTAGTCGCAAAACACATTCAGAATTTTACCAAATAAAAAAGTCACCATATTACAACAAAAAAAAAAGACACTTAATGTCGATATTGAAAAAATTCCAGTTCTTAAGTTGGGTGTGAGTCGTCGTTCCTGTAAAATGTAACAACAAAAAAAAAATGTCAGTTTAAATGTATCATAGCTAATTATAATTATAATTAAAGATCAATGATAAGTCTATATAAATATAAGGTGGGCATGAAAGTTACCTTTGGGTGACTAAGTTTGAAATGTCAAAGTTCTATAAATTTTCAAAGACTTCAGGATAAACAACATTGTTAGTAGTTGTGCAAGGCTGACCATTTTCATTCAAAATTAGGATTTTTAATCCCTTTGTAGTTGTAACTCTAGATATTGCAACATATAATTGGCCATGTGTAAATACCGGTCTTGGTAAATACAACCCAACTTTTGAAAGAGATTGTCCTTGACTCTTGTTGATAGTCATTGCAAAACACAAACATACAGGAAATTGTCTTCTACTAAATTTGAAAGGGAATCCTGAATCAGTGGGGACCAAATCCATTCTTGGAATAAAAATTGATTGACCAATATTTTTGCCACTGATCACAGTTGCAGTAATTAAATTCTTACCCAAATCCTTAACTTGCAGCCGTGTACCATTACAAAGACCTTTAGCTTGATCAATATTCCTTAGAAGCATAATAGGAACACCAACCTTTAAAGTCAAACGGTGATTTGGTATACCAGAACATTTAATATCATTTAGAAACTCACTGTTAAACCAATCACCTTGAACTTCATAGTCCTCATCCGACTTGCATGGTGTATCAGCACTTAAGTAATCCTTAGCTTCTCCAGGAATCAAAGATAAAACATAGTCGTTAACTTGTTCAACAACCTCTAAAGTAGGACACAGAATTGCTTGGTCTTGAAATAAATTAGCATTTTGAAAATTTTCAACTACTTTGGGATAGATAAAGTCAATTAACGAATGTAAAGGATTTGCACCTTCAAGAATGCACAACTCCTTTGGAATAGTAATCTCAGCAACACCATTCTCATCGGCTTCCATGATACCATCACCAATATTCAAAATCCAATCAGCAAATTTTTTGATCTCAGAATATGATTGACTCGTTGAATCACCACTTAACCGCATGTTCTTTGTCAACTTGAGTACTTTGCATGTCCTCCAAACTCTAGAGGAGCTAACTGTTGCCTTTATGACATCCCCTCTTGGTCCTCTTCTAACAACTGGTAAAATTTGCCTAAAGTCACCACCTAGAACAACAACTTTGCCACCGAAAGGTTTTTTCAAGTTACTCTCATTTTGAACCCTCATGACATCTCTCATAGTCCGATCAAAAGCTTGAAAGCAATATCGATGCATCATCGGAGCTTCATCCCATATGATAAGACTTGCCGCTCTAAGAAGTTTAGCTCTAGGACATTGTTGTGTGATGTTGCATGTGGATTTTTCATTTATGTCCAATGGAATAGAAAAGGTAGAATGAGCAGTTTTTCCATTTGGTAACAACAAAGAAGCAATGCCGCTTGAAGCAACATTCAAAACAATTTTTCCTTGAGATCTAAGAGCAGCGGACAATGTTTTCCACAAGAAGGTTTTTCCAGTTCCACCATATCCGTACACAAAATAAAATCTTCCATCACCTGATAAAACTGATTGCATAATTTGTTGATAGACATTGAATTGTTCAGCAGTCAACATACCAATTAATTTTTCATGCAATAGGGTTAGCTCAACTCGGTTATAGTTTAGTTCATCTGCTATCAGTTGGTTCTCAAAGGTTAACAAATCTTCATGTTCAACATGAGGCATAGATTTGTAATCTTTTAAAGCTCTTCCATTTGCCATCAACAATTTGTCCAACTCAATTAGACATAAATTTTGCAGCTCATCATCTCCAATTTGTAAACCTAAAATACATATACATAAATAATAACATAAATTTTTGAAATTTAATATGTATTATTGTAAACATAAGAGTGTGCTAATTTTCAAATACCTGGAATGTTAAGCGCCTTCCTTCTATGATAAACAATTCCATCAGCTATCAATTTCCATGTGGAAATCCATACTACATTTGGTTTGCTCATGGTATTCATAATCAACAATCTAACGAACAGGTCTCTCATCTGGAAACCAGATGCGGTGAGACTTGCTTCAATGATTGCATCGATAAACTCTTTATCATCTTTTAATAAACCTAGCTCAGAGCATGCATCTTGGAAAGTTGGCAGCACCTTGCCATTAACTGTTTTAACACTTTCATATGAAGTGCACCCCCTTTGCATAGTCAACAATATCCTTAGGTAATACAATTCTCCAGCACCAACCGGAACATATGAAAGCCTCCCAACACTAAAACCTTGCTTCCTTGGTTGCCATCTATGTTTATCAGTCAAATAAACAAATTTTGAAGGAAACTCTGCATATGTTAGATTGCGACCCTGTTCATATATTTGGTTTGCCTCAAACCAAGCAAGAAACATTGTATTAGTCATCTCATGGTAAGCAACAACATTATGCAAATCTTGGTTTTCTTTATAATTCACTGTTTGTTCATTTGGTAAGTGAACAGATAACCTAATGACAGCAGGAAACTTCTGATGAATATCAAATTTAAATATTCTCCAAGCTGCCTCAGATGGTGACAAATATCTACAGTCATAATACCTTTTGATTTCATCAACAGGTTCAGACTTGTGCGAAGTTGAAGAACCATTGGTAATCTCAATATTTGAACGATCAGGGCCTTTGTTCACATACTTAAACAAATATTTGATGGCATTTGACTTATTGCAATATTCAACATTGACATGTGCCTGATACCTCATAAGCAAATATGGATTGTATGGGACAACATTCCCACTATTCAACTTGACTCCACCTTTGTTAACAACAACACCGGAATTACGCCGTCTATAAGACGGATATCCATCATCGTCTATATAAGTAGATGACTGGTGTTTTTTTGGAAAATATTTGGTACATTTAGGACCCTTCATGCAGGGCGAGTTATAGTTGGCAGCCCCACAAGGTCCGTGCATCATGAAAGATGAAACCGAAGCATACAAATTTGGATAAAGCTGTGGATGGGGAATTTCAGCAGAGATCACCTTATCAATATCTCGTCCCGTATTCAATTTGTTATCACCATCCAACCACAATAATATGTGTGCATGTGGTAGTCCTCGCTTTTGAAACTCAACCGTATACATGCCTATTAAGTTAAAATAATCGTGGATTAATATTGTTAATATAATAAATATAAAATATTAACAATGTAAAATTCAAATGAATGATGGTTATTCTAATTTGTACTTGCCTGCAATGACCTTCCCAAAAATTTCTTTTTTTTTGAAATCTGACATCATTTCATCCAACTTCATTTTAAAGACTCTACAAACAATATCTGGCCGATCTGATGCTGTGAGACCCCTTGAAGTAACAAAGTCTCGTATTTCAGACCAATTTGAATTGCATGTCACAGTAATAAACAAATCAGGATAGCCAAACCTCTTGCAAATCCCCATTGCATCTTGACAATTATTGAACATATATCTTGGACCACCTGTGAATGAATCAGGAATGATCACACTCTTTCCAACTGATGACGGTAGTATGTCTCCAGTTTCAACTGCCTCTTGCAAACCACTCAAAAGATCGCTTCGAATTTTATCTTGATTTTCCCTGATGTAAGAAAGTCTCTGGGCCTCAATCATTGTGTAACAATCAACCAAAAATTGTTGGAACAACCTTTTAGCATTAACGATGGTACCAAATTCAATCAATCTTTCCATAATCCTAAACGCCATGAAATCTCTAATTGTAACTCTTGCTCTTTTTCTCTTAGGCTTATCTTCCTCCACTTCTCTTAATGGGATATCTGGTTCCCATCCATTTTCACCTCTAGGAAACATTAAAGGATACTGAAGCGGCAAGACTAATACATGTGTTTCATGCAGCCTGGTCAAACCTAAACATGTATCATTAACAACAACATCTCTGCCAATATCTGAATCGTCAAAATCACCAACTATCAAACCAGCTACCTCATCTACTGTAGGGATATTGTGCATTCTTGAATCGTTGGAGCGTTTTCTATACAATCTGAGAGCTAATGTGGGAGGATCTCCGGCCTCGACAACATCTCTGACTCTTCTAAAGCTTTTAGCAAGTGGATTACAATCATCGATCATCTTTGTAAGATCCCGAACTAAAGAAGCATCTAAGGGTTCTGAATCACTCCTTGAGCTGAAATCAATAAAAATAATAAAAAACATATGTACTTGTTATTATAAACTTCAAATGTTATGAAATTGAATAATATAACAATGTCTGGCTGTACCTAAAATGTCCGATTCGGTTTTGCAATTCATTTTGTGTGTCGTAAATGTACAACTGAGCAAACTTGGGAGTTGCTCCTGGTTCTGGAAGTAAAGATCCAATCCTGTGATAATTTTGGCCACCCAAAATAAATTGAGGAGGGCCACTTCCATTGTTGATGTGTGATTGAATCTTACCCCCCATTGATGTAAATGCAAACATGCTATTGTAAGTCCTAAAATTCTCTTTGAAATGCTTGCTTCTACGATCTCGGCCTTGTATTAATGATAACAATAACTCTGGTGGTCTTCCAATAAGTGGTAGTTCAACTTGTCCTTTCTGACAGCAAATTGAATAATCAACATCCTTTGAGTCCCTTGATTTGTCAGGTCTTTCTTCAAACCATAATTCAGCAGAACACCATCTGCAAGTTATTTCAGGTCCTCCAAAATTTAGGCAACCTACATGTAAAAGGGAAATAAATTTAATCCAATGTACATTAAACTATAACTTAGTTAATGTGTCCGAAATATTAATTACCTTCGTTCTCTGATTCTTGATACATTCTAGACTCAAATGAAACAATATCACCAGTCTCGTTGTCTAAAGTACATAAAATACAAAAAAAAAATCATTATAAAATAAAATTAAAAACTTCTAAGTTACTAACTTTTACTTGGCATTAGTTAATGAACATACCATTAGGAGATTCATCCTCTTCAAAGTCTAATCGTTTGACGCCAATATATACCCTTTTTTTTGTAGTTTTTGTTCTCTGCTTTCGATGAGTAGTATTGGATGTAGGATCTATAACTTCAGACAATGCCAAAGAAGATATTGTTCCTGACAAATTATTTTGACACATAGTTAATGTATTATACTAATATATAAGTTTAACTATATATTGAAATCAAAATTATACATGTAAAGACTACTTCAAACCTGAGTTTTGTTTAGATCCTGTCTGATAATTCTGCGATGATTCTCCGAAAGTGTGTTGTGTATTGTTCAATATATACGACTCAGGAGTGAAAGATTCAGAATTATGATTCCTTAGTCTTTTGGATGAGAATTTGCTATTCCATGATTGTGTTAGGTTTGGACTGATTGCTGAACCATCTAAAATTAATTTATATCGGTGTTAGTGATGTATGTGGTTTTAGGTAGCATGCAACATTTTATGAAAAATTATAAATCAATAAATAACAGCTACCTCTATTTAAAGGAGACAAAGGTATCCTAGTTGCCTTTCTCTTGGTTATAGAAGAATGAACATTGTTGTTAACAATGCCATTGTTGAAGCTAACATTTTTTCCATTTCTTGGCCAATTTGCGTTGTTGCAAGAAAGGTTGAATGTGACTTGGGATGTGTTTTCCACACTTATTGGACTAATGTTTTCTGCCATTAAATCAAATAAGTACTCAAAATTACAATACATTTTTGAGAATTAAAGAAAAAGTGGAAAAACTTGTATGAAGTAATCAATGTAAACAAACCTGAATTTGAAGTATGCTTGTTATCAGACCTTTGCTTCATGAGAGTTTTTCTTCTAAACCTTGCAATCTTTGTAGCATCATCTTCCATCTTCAATGTTTATGTTATTTGATGTAGTGGAATTTTTAGGGAGGTAAGATCATTTGGCTAACATTTTGTTGATGTAGGATGTGCAACTATGCAAATTCATATAATTTTTTTTAGGTCAATGTATTTGGCAAAAAATAATGGCTGCGCTCTGTGTTGCTTAAGTTGATGTGGTTAGTATCATTTTTTAATTATTTGGAAAGGAAAATGTATTGTTAATTTTTTAGGTCAACTATGTGTGATTGAGAAATGACAACAGTGGCTTTTAAGCTAACATACAAAATAATACTTTTAATGGTAAAATGAGACTTCCTATAAGCTATGGAAAAAGACACATGAGAAATGAAAAGAATCTATGTTATTTAAGTAGTAATATGCTACTTGTTTACCATGTCTCAGCAAAAAAGAACCTATATTTTTAGCTAGCAAAAAATAACCTTTTGAAAACTTCTTTTAAGCTAGTGAAAAAGACACATGACAAATAAAAAGAATCTATTTCATTGAAGCAGTAATAACATTTTCTATTGTTGTGTCCAATACGTACCTATCACGATGACACAGTGTATATTCATTGTAGAGGTCAATTTGTCTTTATATAAGGGAAGTGGAAGGGTTTTGAAATCTGAAAAAAAGAGTACATTTTTTAACTTCTATCATGATAAAGTCATAAACACAACTAAAGGAATTATTTGTTACAATTTCAATTTCAATTATATATATATCCACAGATTTATAGTACAACCCATTTATTTATAGTTACATTCTTTCTTACAAAAGATTCCTCTAACGCTTTACATATCGAATATTCATTGTTAGTTAGTTGGAAAGATGAGAAAAGTTAACAAACACAAACATGCAAAAGATAAGAGTCAATACCAGGTGTGTTTGAAGATTTCAAGGAACACATAGGACCAAAAGACAAACACTGCATCATAAGGGAAAGTGTTACCGAAGTTGGTATGAATTGATCCAGAGGAGTGAACAGTTCTCAGTTTTGAATGTGATGGACTTGGAGAAAAGATAAAACCCATAAGCAATATGTGATGAGTTAATGTAATCGAAAGCTAAATTAAGATAAAACCCATTGTTTAGAAACCAACACCTGTAACCTGACACATGATGTGGTGTCATAAAATAATGGTCATAGCTGATTTATAATTTTGTCGTCCCACAACAAACATGTGCACAACTAACTTGGCCCACAAACTTATTTTTTCACATGTCAATGACCCTTTTATTTTTAATTTTTTTTTCCAAACCATAGCTTAGTTTGTTAAGGTCCCATGTATGTTATTCTTGTAGTTACTAATTAATTTTTATCAAAACTTATCGTTGAGATTCTTTTCTTAAATATTGATAAAGTGCATCCTAACTAATGTATTTAGCAAATCCTGTAATAAAGTGATGTTATTGTTATTTAAAATAGTATTTAGAACTAACTAAAAAGTGTTAAAAACCTTTTTTGTAAAAGAAAAGTGTTAGAAAACTATAAAGCAAAACTGAACAAAACACATCAACAATGAGGAATAATTCAAAAAACCCGACTGCAGCTTTCACACTTGATTGTCTAAAAAGTTAACATTACAACAATAACATAGATGCCCACAACAAACTAATGAGTGTTAGATGGATCAATCATAACACAACCAAAATGCCCAATATAACTGGGTCTTACACTGATTCGAAATACTTAATGATAATAAACTAAAAGTCATCCAAATTTCCTATTTGGTGGGATGCCACACTTGACTCTAACAAAAGATCCTCCATATGTGGGAGTGATACTGATTAAGAAAACAATACTTGAAATAAAAGGAAAAACATAATGATTGAGCTGCAAGCCAATATCCCAAAATTAGAAGACATAAACTTCCTAGCTAGATCTTCTCAATTTTGATACTCCTCTTCAACAGTTTGATAGGAAGGTTCAGATCTTCATCTTCTTCAGCAGTGGGTGAAACCCTTTTACCTCCCTTGTTTTCAATCACAACATCAGAAGTACCACCAATGCCCAAAGGGGTAACAGACTCTTCTAGCTCAACAACAACAGATGAAAACTTGGGAAGCATATCCTGTAAATATATACACAATAGATAATTAAAGTCCAGCCATTTATTAATTTTGAATGTTATGTTAGTATGACAAAATGAGATAAGTAAGGTACATCTGATGGGGTTCTTAAAAGTACCTGGCTAACAGCAAGGCTAGCAGAATCAATCACAAGTTCCTTCCCCTTGGAAGAAGATGCACTCAAAGTCTCAAGTCCCTTAAATTAATTATTAAGAATAATAAAATTAGATATAAGTTACACGATTTAGTTTGTTGTTACATTCCATTATAGTTGAAACATAGAGTAAAAAATTAACTTATACCTCGGACATCACAAGAGCTGAAGCACCAGCCTTAGATGAACCGCTATCTCCTACCAATTCACTCAGAGAACCCCACTCCTATCAAATTGAAATTGTAAAACTAACATTAATTAAATACAATTTCATACATTAATTAAAAAAAATGAAATGAATACTTATGATTATAGAAAAGCAAAAGAAATATTTACATTCCTATAGAAGATTGCCACCTCCTTCGCCCACTTGGTCTTAAATTGATTTATGATAACTCCATCGGTGCAAATCTTACGCACGCGAAAAGACTGTTCAAACCTAGAACTTGTATCCACTTTGCATTCGACCTTAAACAGGTAAGTGGAATTAACCAAAGCAGAAATCTCGGCTGGAAGAACTCCAGGAGCAGCATTCTATGTTATGAATGAAAAATTTGAACAAATTAATAAACATAAGTATAAAGCATTCTCAAATTCTCAACATTTAACATATAAAAATTACAGATTTTGAGCAAAGAGTGTAACAGACCACATCATGTGCCTCCAAGACCTCAGCACAAGTCTTGTTAAACAGCATAGTGGCATCACGATCAAATATAACAAAGGTAGCACTGTCGGTATCATCCATGACACGAACTTTTATCGAGAACCTAATAAAAAAAATTTGATTGTTTTTTTTATTAGCTTAAATGAATTCAAGAATTTTATCAAAGTATGAGGTTGGTGATAGTTATATATACCTTTGGGTAACATTTTTAACGTGCCTATTGCACTTCTCACAAAACCAAAGGCCTGAATCAGCATAAACTGACTTGTTACATACACAGGCAGTGTAGTACCAATTGTTACTACCCACAATATGCTTAACAGTCCCAAAAACAACAAATGTACCATCCTATGTAATATAAAATATGCAAAGCCAAGTTAGTAAAGTATGATGGAAAATATTTCATATATATCATAGTAATTTAATTTAATTTTATAAGCTAAATACATAAGCTGGCAGAACTGGGGTAACCTTTGTGCAGTCCTTAAGACCTCGAACAGTGCTCCTGGGAGTGTTGTACAAAAATTCCTGCAGTGGTTCAACTACAGGCTGAGCAGCAATTGGTGTCACATTCAAAGGGGAAGGTGCATCATCATTGCCAGTCATCCTAAAACAATAACTAATCAAAGTTAGTTAACATAATTTTACATAGATATTCATTGTATTCAAAGTGAAGGTTTAAAAAAATACCTATGTCTCAAGCTTATGGCTTCTTCATAAGTAGGGTTAAAAAAAACCTTCGTACATGACATACAATTCTGAATATGAATCTTATCTACAAAAACCATGTCAACAACTTCAGTCCACGGGTTGTTGAAGTAAAAAAAAAAAAAAAAAAAAAAAGAGCACATATTAAACAATTGTCATTTTAAGAACCTTGAAAAAGCATAAAAATAGAATGTTTTGAAGTTTACCTTGGAAAGTTTTGATCTTTCCAAATTGGATTGCTACAACAGCATTCTGGGTTTCTCCAGATGCTAAAAATGTGTTCAATTCATCAACATATGAACCAAAAAGGGTACATTGGATCTTATGGCTGCATCAAAGGTTAAGTTTTAAATATATTAGAATGGCCAGACATTAAGTGTTAAATATGATTAATATAGAATGTTGAATATATTTTGAAATGTTAACATAGACTATTAAATAAGGAAGTACCCATCTGCTTCGAGAGCGATCACATTAAGCTTTGTAGTCTTTCCATGACGATCATATTCACGTTCAGAGCCAACTCCAGTAAGCATTCCAACCACATCTGATGAAATTTAATAATATTAAGCAAGCATTCAAAAAGGAAAAAAATGATATAAAGTTAAGAATTGGCTGATGAAAGACTAACCAACTAAGACTTCATCATCACAAGTGCCTCCACATATTTCAGATATGGGAACAAACTTAAAGGGAGAGCCAGTTACAATGGCAGAAGACAGAGGCATAACTTTAGAAGCAATCTGGAAGTTCAGCTTAAATGGATGTGTTGTGGTTTTGAAGCTACCATTATTAGTGTCGACAGTCAAGTTCTCAAAAGCATACACTCTGCCTTCAACAATTTGGCTCTGGAACTTGTAAAGAAGAGTTCTCTTAATGGAGGCGTGAATCCTACCTCCCTGAAAACAGGACATCATAGACAGACTTAAAAGTTGAAAGCTTTAAACTTATGTAAATCTATTGTATCATTAGACAATCAGCACGAAATTTAAAACACATTTAAAATATGTTATTGGTGTAAAATCAAAGTTATAGAATCACTACAGAATTAAAATCAAAGTTAAAAAAAAAAAGTTTTTGACAATAACT
>Ga0209282_1002229_pt1 | contig 11093 bp, 5 predicted proteins | sample Mtrugardesep15_FD_187529 | JGI IMG/M metagenome (GOLD analysis project Ga0209282, IMG submission 187529) | Root nodule microbial communities of legume samples collected from California, USA - M. trunc garden sep15 (SPAdes) (version 2) | ecosystem: Host-associated > Plants > Roots > Nodule...
CTTAAACTTATTTTAATATAATTTTTTCAACTTTAGTGGCTTATGTTGATTTTCAATGTCTCAGTCATTTTAATAAGTACTGGATTGTAGATTGTGTATCCGTGTTTCGCACGGGTCAACGATAACCACATAAATATACATGAAAAAGTCATTGTCAATTTACATAAAAAACAACAAAATATGACAGTCAATGAGACATTCTATACGAAATGTCATTACGATAGATAATTAGCAACAACAACAATAATCGATGAACATTTTGAAAAACTTCTTTGTACACTATATTAGAAGTCAGATTGGTATCTGAACCCTTGTCATCAGTCAACAATACCCATAAGTGGAAGGACATCAAAAAAGATTTGAATGCATTGCAACGAAATCATGTTATCGTGTAGCTAAAAACATGAAACCAAAGAAGACAAACCATCTTGTTATTAATAATTACAACTTCTATGTCTTGATGTATTTTTTTTATTTTTTTGTAAATTTGAAATATTGTCAAAAGTGCATAGAACATTGCAACTAGATGTAGCCTTTAGGTATAAGGTGACAATGAAATTATTGTTTTCTTATCTAGACTAACAAAATCATTTTTATTGTTGCTTAAGATTGCATCATAAGATTTGGACAATCATTGTGATTTTTTTATAGAAGAAACTACACCCTCCGGTCATAAATATAAGCAAAAATCCATGTTTTAGATTCATTTAATAAATGATTTATTTATTGAATGAATCTAAAACATGAATTTTTGCTTAGATTTGTGACCGAAGGGTGTATGATACAAATTGCATTGTTTGATTGCATTGATACCATCAATTAGGGTTGGGAATAGGTCGGGCCAGACTTTGATAGCCTTGAGCCTGGCCTATGGCCTTTCATATGCCTTTTTTTTTTGTCTGGTCTGACCTATTTAAAAGTCTGGTCTGGCCTAAAAGCCTATTTACAAGCCTACTTATTATTAAATTCATTAAAATTTTTAATTTTATCTACTTCTAAATAGGCTTAATAGGCCTCAAAGCCTATTTCAGTGTAAGACTTGTCTATCACTATAAGGCCTTAAAAGCCTATTTCACTATAAGGATTTAAAACCTATTTAAAAAGTCCACTATTTGAGTTGTTTCTTTATTTTTATGTTTAATATAAATTATATTTTATTATAAATAAAAAATAAATTTTATTAACATGCATAAACAGACCGGCCTATTAGGCTTCATAGGCTTTTCTGATAATCTAAGTCTGACTCATTTACTTAAATAGACTTTTTAAAAAGCTTAAGCCTAGCCTTTTTAATAAACAGGTCAGACCAGGCCCCAACCCTACCATCAATGGGTAAAATTATCACATGGCTTTGCATTTTGGAGCCCAATAGAGAGTATTTTGGTAAAATAAAACTAATGGCAAACCTAGAATTTTTCTAGGATTTGCTTGCAACTTTTCTTTGCATTTGTATATAAGATTATATATAATCATTAAAAAAATTATGTGTCAAGACCGCTCTTTCATATTTTCAGTAGTTTTATATTTTGATATTTGATATTTAAATGAAAAAATTGAAAATTACTCTTTAGGTTTTATTTTTTTTCTCGGTCGTTCAAAAAAAATAAAATGTTTCTAACAACATTTTATTGTTGTTCGCTCCTCAGCGACAGTTAAAATTCGTTTTCTCTTATACCAACAACAATCAACTATTATTGTAATTTTTTTTTGAGGAGTGATATTTATACAACTAATATTAGACAACTTTGGTGATAACCACTCTTTTTCTCTCGTGATTGGACAAAAACAATGGAGAGAGAAAAAATAAAAGAGGAAATAAAAATATATGTAAGTATAAGAGAGAGGGTTGTTTCAAAATCTGTAAAAAAATAATTGTATAAATATTATTTCTCTTTTTTAAGCAAATAATTTTTTATAGTAATTTTTATGTTCTCTCTGATAGTATTTTTATTTTATTTTTATTATTTGTCAACAACACTAACTGTGGTTCATTCATCCTCTAGATATCGTGTTGCTTATTTATGTTCCTACGTACATATAAATATTGATAGATGGGACATGGATTCCACATGTTATGTGGCCTTGATTGTATATTTGTTTGCTTCTGGTAAGTCTTTTATTAAAATTGAAATGTCTTTAACGATTTTATATTACGAAATTATTCTTTAAAACTTTCAAATACTATAATATTTGATGTATCAAAAACACGAGTTTTAATTAAAATTTACTATTTAAGGTTTTTAAAGAGTGTCATGAGTCACCTGCATTAGCATTTTCTTATAATTGAATTGAATTCTAATTCATCCATGTCTTAAACAATAATGGAGAGTTCTTACAAAATACAAATTAAAGCTTTAAACTGTGGTTTTATTGTGAAGGGCTGAAAATCTAGTTGAAGTTGCACTATGAAGCCCGGATACGAGATACAATACGGATACGATACTGCACCGATACGACGATGCAGGAAAATTTCAAAAAATCAAGATACGATACGACTGTGATACATTAATAAAAAAAATTATATAATTAAATGTACAATATAGTTATAACCATTTTTTAATATGCAAATATATTAACAAACAAAAGAATCTAGTCATAAGCTCGTAGCACATCAACGTAAATATAAATAATATTGACGATTAAGAAAGTGATGATTAGTCAATTACATACACAATATATCCCAAAAAAAGTACCGTAAGTGTTATATTATATATCAAAAGAAACATTGTTAGTGTTATACTATATAATCCAAAAAAGAAGCACTATACTCAAGAGTTAAGTTATTTTAGTTAACATTAATTGGGAAGTATTGGAAAAAATATCGGTCTAGGATAAATTGGATACTCTCCTGATATATATCGGAAAGTATCAGATAATTATTATTTTTTTGAAATAAAATTTAATCTTTAGATACTCTTGTAATACCTATCGGAAAGTACCAAACAAGTATTGATGCAGGATACGGATACGATATGTCATCCATTTTGAAGTATCGGAGCTTCACAGACAAAACTGAAACTTGGAACTAAGACGTTTTTTATCTGTGCACGACAAAACACAAGGAAGAAATCACACCGAGCGAACTTTTGTTTTGATGAAAAGAAGAAATGTAGGGTTAAAAAAATAACGTGTTTGTCTAATTTGTATTTCAATAATTCATTAATGAAAAAAATGGATTCGCATTCTTTGAAACGTGTACAATGCACTCACTATATTTCAGCGTGTTATAACAAGGGACTTACAAGAAGCAAACAGCTGTAAATCAAGGCCACCTAACATGTAATTTCGGTCTTTTTGGGTGACGGTAAGGAAAAATAAAGCCTAAAGAGTAATTTTCAAAAAAGTTTAATACATTGGCATAAAATAAATAAAATCGGAGTGGCCTTTAGGGATGACAATGCGGGTCTTTTCACCTGAGCAGCTATTAATCGACGAAAAAACAAAGTGAATAGACCAACTTAAGGCCGGAGACTCCCAATACATATGTTACCCTGCTAATAGACGGGTTAGCGAGTTGGTCCGTCTAACAATTTTTTTTTTGTCCACCAAAAAAATATGTTAATGTTATAATAAAAACATCCAACAATAACTCCACCATCATAAATCCAATAATATTAAACGAATATCAATAATTCTTCAAACATAATTATTCATGACATACACAACAAAATCATTTTATTTCAATTAAGTTAGAATTTCCAGCAAAGAATGAAATATCTATCCTACTAAAATTAAATCATTTGTTCACGTCTACCAGTACAGTAAAACTAAAGAAATAATTTTTAACGAACAAGTAGGTCGGTCGTCTCATCAATGCTTCTTTTAAAGTTGTCATTTTATTATCAAAAAGATAAAAAAGATGACTGACTCTACTCTTCAAAGTACCTTCCTTCAACCAAAGATTCCACCAAAATAAAGTGCCTATTCCATCCCCCACCTCTCTCCATAAGTGATTGTTAAACCAATTGCCAACTCCTCTCCATCGCCACCCTTAATGATAAGCAAGTTACTCCACCAGACCGAAGCTATTCTCCCCCATTGCCACCCGTTATTAACTGTCTAAAAATTGTTGTTTGAACGCAAAATTTATACTTTTTATTTTATTAACAAGTGTTTTTAGAACATTCGTCAACAAGAGCCATGTTTTAATCATATCACAAATATCGTCCAATCAATTTTGCTCTTTTTTTAACTAGGGCTTATCCTCTAAAAACTCACTTTGGTTGACCTAATAGTGTTGGTTTGTGACATATTTGAGTGTGTTCTTCTTAAGATTTTATGTTTGATTTTCCTTTATGCTAATTTAAGTGGGCTAATGTATACAAAATTTGCTGACTTTAAACGGGACTCTATAAGTGGACGGTATGATTGAATCCATAAAATTAGTCGGTTTAAACTGGATGCCGGATATTTAAAAAAAATTATAATTTGTCCTCTAAAACAAAGATACACTTGTCTTTCACTAAAAAAGAAAATTAAAATTGATTTTTTTTAATATAAATTTCTATACGTTGTTCGTCTTCTAGGATCTTCAAAGCTCAAGTAAAAGAATAACGTTGAACACTCAATACCCTAAAGTTTTGTTGGGTATATTATATATTTAATGTCACATTACATTTTTAATGGGTTTTAGTGAATTTATATGGAATTATTTGCCTTATATATATGTTGTGTACCCGCCTTTTTTTATGGGTATAAGATCATCTAAAATAATTTGAAGGTTTTTGATTTTATCTACAATAAATTGATTTCATGGTTTGCTCTAAATCCAAAACTATGGAAATTCAATCGAAAACAGTAGAAACATTGGGATAGAATTAAAAGGAAACGATAAAGAAGCCCAAAAATGGATTTAACTAATTTTGTTAAAAGTGGATGGGCAGTTGGTAAGACACTGCTGGAACAAAATCAGAGCACATAAATGGAATTGGAATATTTCAGTCCTTACAAACGTGAAAAAACTGTTTGTTGGTCGGTCAGTCAAGTCCACAACCAAATCCCCAAAACACACACATTTTTGCATTGCAAGTTTAAAGGCATCTGGGTAGTGCTTGTTTGGTTACAAGCTTAAATAAAATGAATTTGGACACACATTATAGAAAAAAATTATAAAGGAAGTATTGCTTCTAGTTGTTTAGTTAGTATGAGAAGAGAATCCAAATTGAGTGCAATGAAGGAAACTATCAAATCAATAACTATCTACCATACATCATACTATACAGTTGGTGAAAACATATATCATAAGTTATGCTGCTGATAAAGATTGTATATACCACCAATAACATTTTATCTTAATAATAAAAAGATAATAAAATGCTCTTACCTAGCTACTTTAAAACAAAACAAAAAATAATAATCATATACTAACTTTACCTAAATGTGATAAAGTAAGAAAACAACTACTCAAATTTAGTGACATCTATACCACACCACCATCGTGGTCTAGCGCGATGTGTGTGAGTGTTGTAAACTCTAACGTACCTAGTTGGATAATTACTACTCCTTAAAGAACTTATAGCTTAGCTAGGCATCATGAAAAAAACTAGGATCGTCTTCTTATGGTGAAGGTGGCAAGTTGAGATCGAAAAAACATAGTTTCTTCTTCCAAGATGGATAAAGGTGAGATTTTTTGTGACCACCTAATGCTTGATAAGACCCAAAAACCTAAGGACAAAACACACATTGGAATATTTTATGATCACTACTACTTGTTAAAGCAAGATTTGTTTCATTTTGAAGACAAATGCTTTTGTGACTTTTATACTTCCCACAAACTTCTTGTTCTTCTTCTTTGACTTTGACAGCAACATTGATCTTCCATTTATCTCTTGATAACATCATGAGGGTTATAGCAGCTTCTTCTTCAGGGGAAAAGTTGAAAAGTGAAGTAACTGGTTCTGGTTCTGTTTCTGTTTCTGTTAGTTGTGAATGTGAATCTTTCAAACTATGTTTAAGCTTTTTTTGTTCTGAGTTTTGGCCAAAGGTGAGTTTTCTTTTTTGAGTTGGGTTATTTGACTCGGTTTCACTCTCTCTGTCATGAACAATAGTTTCTGTCGTTGAGAAAGAAAACTTGGGATCTGAAAGTTTGAAACTTTTTTTGGGAAGTTTTCTCAACCTATAAATCAGAGAACTCTTTTCATAAGCAGTTTTTCCCATTGTTTCTTGTGTATTTTCTGCTTCAGAAGAAGAAGATGAAAATGAGAATAAGGTGGAAGAAGAGGGAGTAGTGTGGTGAGGTGGTGTTTGTGGTTGGGGGTTTGGAGGAGAAATAGGGAGGGTGGCAAAATGAGCCTTCATGTGTCCACCCAATGCTTTACCATTGATGAATGTTCTTGAGCAAAGCTTGCATTTGTACTTCTCCATTTGGCACTGCATAGATAAAGAGAAAAAGGTAGAAAACTAGAAAGGCTTTTTATTGTGATAGTATGTGTTTAGAGGAATTTGGAAACTAAAAAGGAGTAGCAGCTCACAACAATCCCACCACCAATGAGACCCACAGCAAAACCCAAAAGTTATGTTGGTTTGAGGTTTTGTTATTTTCCTTGATAGAGTAAGGTTGTTACTTTTTTTTGTTTGAGAAAAGTTATATTATAATATGTATCACCTTTATAAACACTCCTACCGTTGATTAATATTTAAAAAATGTTTAAAATTCATTTTTATAATTGAAAAATGACTTAATTGATACTATTTTGATTAAAAGAACATAAAATAAATATGTCTTGGTCGTAAATACGAGAAATGTCATGAGTTTTTTATGTTTATTTTTGAATTGTATTAAAAACCATCGTTGGGATTTGTTCATAGTGGATCTAAGAACTCAAAAGTTATCTTACTATGTGTTTTTATATGATTGTCAATTTATTTATTTTTTTCCTTTTCTTTTTGATCAAATTAACATTTACTTTATGTGTATTTTTATACGGTGTCTCAAAAGTTCTTACATTTTGATTGTTCAAATATCACAAACACACATCTCACTTAAAACTTATTATTATTATTATTATCATCTGATGACTCATCAGGATCAGGGCAAACTATAAGACTTAGATAAAACATGTAGATACTTACAAATCATCAACCAGAGAAATTTTTATATCGACAACGGAAATTGAACTTACAAACATGTGAGCGAATCAGCTCCTTATCAACTTAATCAACCTTCGTTGATTTTTTCTGTCCATCTATTATTAGTGTATATATTTTTTATAAAGATTAATAGTGTATTGATGAGCAGTAGCCATATGCATTTATTTAGAAAAATTTAGTTATTTACTTGAGTAAAAATGACAGGAAAAAAAGTTATACTAAATCAAATTAAACTTTAACTAACAGGTGAATATATGTTTTTTTTAGTGGCACAGAATTAAGAAAGTGTGATATTGCTGCTACTAACTGCACGGTCAACACTGCTGCAAATATTTTGTTTGCCATAGCAGTACTGAGAATAATACAGATAAATGGTGAGAGAGTTTTGTTTTATTTAAGCAAAAGAATAAGTTAGAAAAGCGTGATCGCAAACATGGAAAGAGCAATGTGCGATGCAACATGCAAAATTTGCAAAGAAAATAACTATAGTTAAGATTAAGATCAAAAGGTGTAGCCATCTTTTTTTCCAGTAGCATGCTAGAATCATTCAGCAACAGAAACTCTGAGCATGCTAAAACCAATAAGATAAAAATAACTATAGTTAAGATTAAGATAAAAAGGTGTAGTAATTTTCTAGTAGCATGCTTAAACCAATAAAAGCAACAGAAATTATGAGTGCAACAAATAGCTCTTGTTCGAATTTCTAGTTCTAGATCATTCAAAATGAAGTTGGCTTAGAACAGAAACCCCTTGACACAAGTGTAATTCTTTGATCATTTGGAGCTGCTTATTTCTGCAAAGCTCACTTTCCTTGCCTCCAAAATTTCTAAAAAAGAAGACTTGTTGCAGTGATCAAAGGCATTGCAGTTGGGGGACAGATTGTGGATGCAATGAATTATGATCATCAACGCTTAATCCATAGCCTCCTCCTCCTCCGATCTGACACCAATAAACCAAACAAAAAATTACATAAAGAAATAATTGATGCAAAGATTAAACAAAAGTTGTTGTTAACATGATAAAGTTAACATCGATAAATAAAGATTATAGGCGTCTTGGTCATGGTCATCTTCTGTGTCATCCAAGTTGACATCGAGAATTCTTTTACGCAGTGGTCTCCAGCGCCTTGAGAGAAGGGACATGACGAAGCTTTGTTTTATGGGCAAACGAGACAGGATGCGACATAGTAGTTCGACGGGTAAAGCGCTGATTCTGTCTGCATTTGGAATTGTTAGCCATAACGGATTCCATCGCTTTGAGAGAAGGCTTGTGAGGGTGATTTGTGAGGAGGGCAAAAATGAGAGGATGTGATGGATTATTTCATCCGGTAGATCACTGATCCTGTCTGTTCCTGTTGTCGTTGGTGCCATAGATAGTTAAGTTTCTTTCTTTGTTGATTGAATGAATCAATGAATACAAAATATGACACTCTTGTATTCCCACTCCAATGATATTAACTATTAAGCTTAGCCCAGTAAATTAATTAATCATTAGAAATCTGCCTCACTGCATGTAATAAATAACAAAACAGACATCACCGATTCATAGTTAGAGAATGGAAGACAAGACAAATGACTAGAAACAAACACTAATGATAATCAATCAATCAACTACTTCATCAAAATAAGCAAAAGGAAGTGAAACAGAATTAATCAAAATAAATAGATATCAGTGAGCAATAGAGAATTAATCAAAATCCGAACCATCAAATGGTGAGACCCCTTCCCGGACCCTACGTATGCAGGAGCCTTGTCGACCGAGCTGCCCTTTTTTTTCAGTTAAGGCGAGTTAGGTCTCGAGGCTTTTTGAGAGTTGACAAAGGTACTTATAGATTACTACTAACGAAATTTTTATGCCTCAAGGCAACACAATTAAACACTAGGTGGCAATTCTTAGAACAAACGATGTAACAAAAGGTAGACAATACAATTAAACCCAGGCTTAATTAACAGATTTTGTTGCTGCATTTCACTATTCTCATCTGATCACTCAGTTGCATCAAAATATCATGATATCACTCAGGAAAACACACAACATAGCCAATCGATTTACACAAAGAAAAGTGAAGCAATGAACCAACCATATATAAATACATGAGAAATTCAAACCACAGCAAAGCCAAAACATAACTATCAATAATTTGATAAATTCAAACCATAGTTAAGCAAAATTATAGTTGTCTTACAAAACATAGTAAAACATAATATCACGAAACATACTTCTTAGTGTTTTTGGTTTCTCTGAAAGTAAAAGTTTCTGGTATTGTTTTTGCACCTTTTGTCATTTCATCAACCCTACCTTTCTATGTATCTCTTGTGCATCGTATATTTTTCGGATAAATGCAATTTAGATGAATAATGGTCTATCCCCTACCACATCATCTCTTTTGTATGGTCAGATGCCACGAAGGTCTAAAAGCAAATGATCTTTAAATTACAAGTTGAAATAGCAAAAGAAACAAATACTGGAATTTGCTCAGATGGCGGGTAAAAGTGCATTTAAGCTGGCCTATATTGTGAGTAGCTTTTCAATGTTGGCGTAATATTGAAAGTGATCCTATCAACTTTTGCAGTAGTTCAGTTTTATGCAATGGAATGCATCATGCACGGATTAAAAAACAAAGGGTGTGCATTTTATATCTTCAATAATAGGTTCATTCAACAAGATAAAAAAAAAAGAACGTAGGAAAATAAGATGAAGGAAATTCAATAACATAACAGCAACAACAAGAACAAATTCAGTAGCAAAAATCAGAACCAAGAATAAAAATCAGTACCGTCGAAGTTCGTCGACAATAGGTGCGATTTCAGGGAGAGAGCATGTCGCACGGCCAATGGAGCAAATGGTTATAGGATCTCACCAGGGAGAGGGTTTTGAGAATTCAGGGTTTTGGATATACACCACTGTTATGGCAAATTCTACGGTACACCAAGTCATAAAATTAATAATAAATGAATTGTTTTTGAAAGAAAAATAATTATTTTCTATCGTTAACAACTATAATAATTAAATTTATTTACCAAAAGTTTCGACGAAATAAAATTTAATTTTTACAAATTTTTAATACTCATAGCAATGAATATTGATTATTTTTTATGACAAAATGTAAATTTTTTAATATGATTCTTATAACAATGAAATGATGTTTTTTCTTATGAATTGATGTTTTTTAAAATATAAACATTAACAAATAGCTTTTTATTTCATAAAAATGAAAGTTAATTTATAAATTTTGTGAAAAAAGAGTATCGGTACACTAAAATTAGTGAGTGTACCATAAAAATTCCCTAATATGATAGATAAAGATATTAAGAGAAAATGAGATGTTGAATTAATATGTGTTAAGAAGTTAGACATGTTCAAATATCATTGTCGGATTATAGTATTAATCGTCCGCTATAAGTTTTGTGGTTTGACCTTGCCAAGAGAGGCTTAGAGGCTGAAACAAAAGAATTTGAATTGGAGTGCAGGAATGTGACTACTTCTTTGGTTATGGGGCAACAAACATCAACTACGTCTTTCATCGACAAGAAAGGAAAGTAGTAAGTGCATTGAACATATTATATAGTCTTAACGTTCACACCATACTTTTATAAATTTCTACTATAAGTCTAGAAGTGTTACAATTTTTCTAGATACTACGCCCCCATTTTATTATTTTATGGATACCTTTGTTAATCTGTAGAGGACAGTTCTTAAATTTGATACCATGACGTATGTTTTTATGCTATAGTGGATCCCGTGAAGTTCGGTGTATTGGAAGAAATTTATTGTTGGAAGCCCTTGCCAATGAGCTTCCTAGTGGCACCATTAGGTACACGTCAAAAGTTGTTGCTATAGAGGAATCTGGATTCTATAAAATACTACATCTTGTTGATGGAACAACCATCAAAACCAAGGTAATTAAAAACCAAAATGTGTGACATTATAACTTGATAGCTTGGTTTTGAAAATTAATTCTGATATTTGCTAATAAAATAAATTAAATTAAGATTTTATAGAAA
>Ga0209282_1002230_pt1 | contig 11092 bp, 6 predicted proteins | sample Mtrugardesep15_FD_187529 | JGI IMG/M metagenome (GOLD analysis project Ga0209282, IMG submission 187529) | Root nodule microbial communities of legume samples collected from California, USA - M. trunc garden sep15 (SPAdes) (version 2) | ecosystem: Host-associated > Plants > Roots > Nodule...
TAAAAATAATTCTCTACAATTTTAGTTTGATTAAATTTTTTTTTTGGTAGTAGCCGGAGTTTGAACCCCGGACCTTGCATATTTTATGCGTTATCCCAACCAACTGAGCTAAGCTCACGAGGACAGAACTTGGGTTTTAATTCGCCTAAAACAATATATAAATTTTTTGTAGTGAAAAACTATATATAAATTTTTTGGAAGTCTTAATTTGGTTTATTTTAAAATAAAAAAAATAAGTTAATTGATATCATATGCGGAGAGTTTATCTCAGCATTTTCGGTGAGGTTGGGAGGTTGTACCATTATCACAGTTGAACTTCTTGCTATTTTTCATGGTATTAAATTGGCTCTAGATAAAGAGTATAATCGGATTATTATTGAATCAGACTCCAAGGAAGTCGTTGATTATCTCAGGCGTGGAACTATAACTTCTGGTGCATTTAGTACTCTATTGTCTGATATTTTTAGATTGATGTCAGTCATGGAAGCTATCAAGATTGTTCATGTCTTGGACACCAAATGAAAAATTTAATATTCTTCGATCTGCCAAGACATATTAGGAGGCACAGGCATATCATTTTTTAGCAACCATTTGTGTCTAGAGCTAGCCGAATAAATGCCATCGCGATTGCCAATCCAAGTAAAAAAAAATCGGTAAACCAGGAGATAGGGAAGGCATCAAGGAGAAGCAACGACATCCCAACTAGGTTGGCACTCCGATGAACTTCTATCGTATGCCGCCAATCCAAGTAAATAAATCTGGAACAAGATCATGAAATTGATGTCTGCAGCCAAAAGCATCTGCTCACAATGCACCAGTTTTATCGAATGTATTCTTCTCTTCTTTAATCAAAAATATCAAATGTTAAATGTCAAATGTTTTTTTTAATCAAAAAAATGTCAAATGTTTTTTTTTAATCAAAAAAATGTCAAATGTTAAAATACAACAATTAAGCCTAATATATTTGATCATATTTTATTGTGAAATATTTGATTTGATTTAGTTCAATTTGGGTTTTTAATTTACATTTGAAAGGGAAAAAAATAGATTGTTAGAGTAAAATTGATATGTTCAATTAAAAGATAACTAATTTTCAAATTTCTTTTAATTTTTTTGTCAAAAAAATTAAAAGAAATTTAGGCATATATTTAGATTTAAAAATTCCTATAAATTAGATTGTTAAAGTTAAATTGGCATGTCTATAAAAAGATCTGACCAAAAAGTAATTAATAATTAGTTAATATAGAGTTATCTTTGCACAATGATGATATAGATAGTTTGGCTTTTCACACTCATTTGTATATGGTATTGATATCGGTACCAAAAAGAATTTTGATCATAAAAACTAAAATAAAGAAAGACAATATATATTGAGATTATCCCTACACGAGAAAAAGTACACCAATTTGTTTCAATATTTCATATAGTAGTAATTTTGCATATAATAAGCTGTTTTTTTTAAAATAAACTGTTTTGCATAAAATAAGTTGTTTTTAAAATAAGTTGTTTTGAACAAGTTTTTTTTAAAAAAAAAATAAGTTGTTTTCAATAAGTTGTTTTTTAATTTGTTTATTTTTTAAATTTTAATTTCTTATTTTTTTTAATAAAAGTGGTTTTATTCATTGGACAAAAAATATTTGTTTTGGTGCGGTTCGATTTGGTTCGTAGGTAAGCAAATGGTTAACCGAACCATAACTTTGGTTCAATTTGGTTACTTCGAAACTTTAAACGGTTCAGTTTAGTTTTTCGAACCATTTCAACAATTTAGTTCGGTTCAGTTCAGTTTTTATGGTTAACCGAACTATATATCTGAAGCAAAACTATATATCTGAAGCAGATGTAGCCAAAGTCCAAAAAAGCCTCCCATGAAGGTTATTTGGCTACATAATATTGATATTATAATACTCACACATTCACACAACATTATTATAGATATAGATATATTATTAAGACACACAAGCCATGTTCCCTAACATTGATCATGGAAGAGTACTTTCAGGTTTAGGAGGAGAATCACTACCAGGTGCTATTGAGCAATACAATTTGTACCAGTCACAATAGACAGAATTAGGATCATCTAAACAATACCAACCATCACATAATTTCTGCCCTTCAGGCGGCTCCGAAACATCCTCTCTTGCAGCACTATAGGCTCCATTGATCATAGTTGTCACAACAATGAGAACTAAAACAAATGAAGCAGAGATGAATTTTGCCATATCCTATATCGATGAGATTTTCTTTTATTTTGTGTGATTCCATGGAATGAATTGGTTATAAAATTGTTCCAATTTATAGAATTAATGTTTACCTTAAATGTGAAGTGAATGAATTAAAGTTGGGTTTGCGTGAGGAATATTAGTTTTAGAAACTTGAAACTATGTGGGAACCATGGTATTAAATTTTTACTACGGGTGGATTTCTTTTAAAAAAATGATTCATGAACACCCTTTTATTCATACACTCCATTATACACCTTATGTATTAGGGATATTTTGGTAAATTAATCTCACAACCACACTTTCTCTTTTATTGTGTAGGGTCCAGGTTGCCACATGTCAGAATTCTGTGTGGGTGTAAAAGGTGTATTGCCACATGGGGGTGTCCATGTATCACCACTCTTCTTTTATTGTTGTAGTTTAAGGTTGACTGGTTTATTAATTAATCAAATAGAAGGAAGATAAATAGTAATATAAAGTTGACATAGGAATTAAGGGTTTGCATGTGGAAAATTATTTTCACAAAATTGAAGATTGTACGAGTGGGAACAATAGTATTTACTACGTTTGGTTTCCTTTTCTGATTTGTAGTTTAAGGTTGGCAAGCATGTTAAATAAATTTGGAGTACAATATAAATGACATACTCAAATTAGGGATACGTTTGAGGTTGGTGGTGCACATATCTCAAAGATGCTTTCCTAAAATAAAATATATCAAAGATGCTTGTGGTTGAATTCTAATTTTCTTCCTAAATATGACATCATGGTATTTGGGTGATTACCGACCTAATTTAGGCTTATCTGGTTCCTTGTCTTTGAAATAAGAAAATTGCTCTTCTCCCATCACATTTTGTTCACTCTCAACTGCACTTTTGAAAATGCCTTCCGCGTGACTTAAGTCACGTAGGTGTTAAACACAATGTGACTTAAGTCACGTTGGGTTATACATCTGTATGAGTTAAGTCACCCTGAAGGCCAGCATGAGTTAACTCACGTTGCTTGTTCTTTTAAAGATCATACAACAACTTATTTCCTCCGTCACATCTAAAGTCTCCAAAATCTCTCTCAAATCAATTGATAAGTCTCCAAAATCTCTCTCAAATCAACTGATAAGTGACTTGTCTTGCAAGTTATCTATGGAAAAGCTACAATTTGATGCCATTATGCCATTTATGCTTTATGTGCCTCACTCTACCCATTTGTGTAGGAAAATACAAACAAGGACCAAGAAAATCATAAAAAATGCAAAAGTCAATTCGCCATAGCGAGATGAACTCGCCACGGTGAAAAATGTTCAGAGAGCCCAGGATTTTTAGGGTTAATTTGGTTCCCATGAAAGTTTAAGGAAAGAAAGCCTATGGAATGGAAAGCACGCAAATCTAAAACCTTTCCACAGTTTGGTTTAGAAGAACAATAACTAAGGAAAGAAACATTTGTGGGACCCACGCATGGAAACCTTTCCTCCCACTGGTGCGCGGAAAGGACGAGGAAGCGTTTGTTTTTGTGAGCCTTTTATCTCATTTCTTAAGGAATTTTTCATTGTATTTGATATTTTATGGTTTTTATAGAGAGAGAGTTAGGGCATTTCTATAGAGAGAAACTCAAATCAAGAGTGTTAGGAGTAGATTCTTCCCAAGACTTGTAACTTTTGGAAGTCTTAATTTGGTTTATTTTAAAATAAAAAATTACACTGGATAAGCTAATTGATATCATATAAGCCATTGAGTTAAATTTGTAAATGTAAATTGTCATAAAAATCAGCTTAAATGCATATTTAGTCCTTTATTTTAAAAAATTAAGTTTTAATCCTCCTTATTTTAAAAAATCGGTTTTTCATCCACATATTTTACATTTTTACGAATTTTGAACCCTTGTCTTATTTTTTAGATCCTTTCTTATGATATGTAATATTCACTAATGATGTCACAATGCATATTAGGTCATGCTGAATATTCATGTTAGTTTTTTTTAAGTAAAATATTCTTTCTTTTTTTTACAAAAGTAAAATATTCATGTTAGTTGTCTAATAAACGTTACCACATCAAAAATAAATAAATAAGTAGGTCAAGGAGGGGCTATTGCCCAACACACATGGGATTGTGCGCCTTCCAATTCCACGAAAGACCTGCTAAGTAAAAGCGAGTGAATGCCATAACCCCTCAAACAAAGCAAGATTGTTTCCTCATGCTGCAAACGACTACGTTGGTTATTGGGAGCCATTCTTATAGGTGGAACATAGAAATAGTGGGAATAGAGTGATGACACCAAATGAAAAATTTAATTAATATTCTTTGATGCCTTAATTTTCCAAACCACTGCCAAGACATATTAGGAGGCATAGTCATAATATTTTCGAGCAACCATTTGTATCTAGAGCTAGCCAAATAAATGTCGTCGCGATTGCCAATCCAATTAAATAAATCTAGAACAAGATCATGAAATTGTAGGTTTTTATTATTGATGTCTGCTGCCAAAAGCATCTGGTCACAATGCACCTGTTTTATATCGATATATTCATTGATAAATCTATACATACTCCCAATGCAAGTCGTATTATATGTATAGTGACACTATATTTGATCACATTACTAACTTGACACTTCAAAGAAACTCCTCAATAGATAGAAACTACATCCATTCATTGGTGATCATATTAATTAAAAAGAACACATTACATCAATGTAACGAGTGCCTTCCTTCAAAGTGAAGCACAGGAACTCCGTGAAGAATTAAATTAATAAGTTAATAGGTACAAAAAAAAAAGTTGAAAAAATGAACACGAGATCCAAAATCACAACTTGAATTCACAAAAACACTCAGGAAGAGCAGAGCCTCTTCCCGCGACAAACTCATCTCTATGAACCTTCCATAGGGCTTGCATCAACTCTTTCCCTCTAAGACCTTGTGAGGTTAATTCAGCAAATCCTCTTCTACTCAAAAATAGAGTTTTATACAATCCTTTGAAAGCTCTCATTGCTGCAACCATCTTGTCCATGTTCCCAAAATATGTAGCCATATAAGAATCACTATTAATAGATATATAATAATCCAAAGCAGCTTTTGTATTTCCATGCATGCTTGTGAAGTCTTCTTCATTGAGAAGGCTAGACTTGGTGAATATGTTGGTGTAAATATTCGTTAATCCTTCGATTTCCATCAGACCGTCTCCAGCCGCCAGGTATATATTTGTGGTTGGCGGAATAGAAAGAGATTGAAGTATTAAAGCTGTCTCGTTAGGTGTGAGCGGACATTTCCCGCGTTGTCTCCAAATGCGGGCTAACTCTCCGGTCCATGGTTTTCTCTCCACAAGTGCTACTGCTGCTTCTACGGCTTTAATGGAAGCAGGTGAAAGGCCCGTGTATTGGCACTGGCTGTATGCAACCATGTCAGGCTCAAAACGAAGGTGGAGTGACAAAAAGGGTTTAGGTATTGCATCTAGAAGCTTAGAGGCTTTCGTTTCCAAGGGTTTGGCGAGACGTAACGCCTTGTAACAAGCTTGACAAAGAGCAGCTTTTGCATACAAAGGATATCTGCAAAGGTAGGAGAGAAAAAAATCAATTACAACAGTGAATTATTTCTGGATGTTGAATAACATTCCTTCTATTTTTTGTGATTTGGCTTCAAGGGGATTGAAGTTGCATAGCCATTATTAGTCTTATGAGAAATTGAATATTACAGCCACGGTGAATTATTCTTGCCAGCATTTAATATCACATTTGAGCAGAAAGGAAAAAAAAATTGGACTAGCTCATAGCATATGTTGATACTGTACATTATTGTTGAAATTTTTTTATAATGAAATTATGATAGGATGTCAAGAATAAATACACTAAAGTGAAATAGTATAGCCAGAGTAAACTCCTAATATAGATGTCTAGATGTTGCCCTCTATTAGCAAACTTTAAAACTTTTGTCATTGTCAGATTAGTCCCTGGAAATAACTGGAATTAAAAAAGTCTTCGAAATTGTAAGCCCTCAGTCAGTTATGTCTAGATGTTGCCCTCTATTAGCAAACATTTCAAGTTAGTCACTAAAGTGGAATGCTTATAATCAAATTAGCCCTAAAAGATTACTCTTAAAAGCCAAAGTTGACTAAATTACGCATCTTAAGAATGAGAATTAACTACACAATTTTATTTGAAAGTTATTGATATTACCTAAATAACTTTTAAGTTGAAACAAAATTTAGATTAAAGGAAGGGCATTTTGGAGATAGTAGCATTAAAAAGGCTAAAAAGTGATAACTTTTGCCTATATTTCATTCCAAGATAGATGGAGTATTTTTTGGTTATAAATCATTCTTAAGGAAGTAATTATAAATGTCAAATAAGTTTTATAAATGTTACTAGGAGAGTATACTAAAATGACACCTTTTTCGAACTTCTATTATTCCAACAACCAAGTTGGAGATATACTCAATATACGCATCATAAGCATTGTCTAAGTAGAGTGATATCCCTCTATCAAGTTATACGGGAAATGAAAAAAAAAATATAAATACAAGGAATTAAAAGCTCATTCACCATGAATCTGTTTGAATCAATAGCATCCGGGATGTTTAGGGTAAGCAACTAGTTTATGGTCTTGAAATTTGAATGAGAAACATAACCATACCTGTCTCTTCTTTGGGACATTGCTGGTGTGATTGAAATGTATTTGTGTTTTAACAGAGATGGGAGAACACTTTCAACATAATCAAATTGGCCTTTCCTTTTGCTACAGTCAACTTGAACAGGTTCTTTTGTTGCAATCTCTGGTGGTAACGTTTTGACGACTTTAACAAAGCCATTCATATGTTCCATGAAGTAGTCTACATCATATACATCCGCAAAACCACTGTAATAGAACAACGCATGCAGAAATCCTTTTAGCATAGTTCAGATAAGTGTGATACTGTAACTTAGAAAAACATAGATCAAATGCAGTGTTATTCATTGCAGATGGAAGACCCTATGGCCAAACGCCAAAAATTCCACAACTGCATGCCATGGCCGATATTTGACAAAACTGATCAGATGATAAGATAGGAAAGTCCAATCACTAACCAACCAATAACCAGTATTTCAATTAAAAATTGCAAATAAAACAATTCCACAGAAATAGAAAGATAAATTACCTTGTTTCATTCCAATATGAAGCCACTTCAAACTTTGGCAGGACAAGAGTTGCATTTAACAGCCGAGCGATTCCCACACCGTCACAGAACTGCAATCATAACAGGTTTCATCTCAATATCAAGAAACAAGCAAAAGAGTATCGAACATCAACAAAGGGTCTCGAGTTGAAAATCAAGAGTTTTCTTCAAACACTCACATCTCTTCGCATCTGATTGAGGCCTCCGTAGCAATCCACTCTGATATATCCATTGGTTTCTAATGGTAGAGCTGCACCATTTCAAGAATAAAAAAAACGAAAGCAATGTCTGCAATGAAAACCAATTAAGGCTGATTCAGAAAATAAAAAGCCAATCACCAACCCTAATCTCAGGTCTCAACCAACCAACTGACCCTATCCACTGAAAATTGTTTTAGCAAAATTCAATTCCTGAGTTGCACTTCTAAGTTCCAATATCACTGTCGATGTAGCACCGATACTTCATATCAATGGTGCATCTAGGTCGTGATAAGTGCTAGAAAGTGTTAATTTCATGATTCATATTAAGCACTTTTGGTTACTTGTTTTACAAGTTATCCAAGAAAAAATCAAGAAATAATGAGAAAATACATTTTTATACTCCTGGTGTCTTACTTAACCCAATTGTGCAGGAAAAGAGTGATAAAAATGTATTTTCTCATTATTTCTTGATTTTTTCTTGGATAACTTGTAAAACAACAACAACAACAACCAAGCCTTATCCCACTAAGTGGGGTCGGCTACATGGATCAAATTACGTCATAGTGTTCTATCATAAACCAAATTTGGATCCAACTCATTAACCTCTAAGTCCTTTCTAATGGTTTCTCCGGATTGGATAACTTGTAAAACAAGTAACCAAAAGTGCTTAATATGAATCATGAAATTAACACTTTCTAGCACTTATCAGGTCGCGCTAGAGCAAGGGTGCAGACTATTTAACTTCAATTGATAATTATTATCATACATATAAAAGTATACATATTATATAATAACATTTTAAAATATGTAATAAAATAAATTTCAAACATACTTTATGATTGTCATCTATGTGATTTCATGTTTTAAAATTGTTTAATGACCAGCATATAGTCAACATATTCGAACACATATCTCCCAATATAAGTCATCCGACTAGACAATTATCCATTCATCCATCCCTCATTCAATTACATAACCTATTTTTCACAACACTCATAGCCTATTTTTCAGTGTCTATGTCAGTGATTCGTAGATCAATGTAAAGCTAAGCATATACCCCAAGTTCCAATCATTCAAACACAAGTAGAGTTATTACAAGTAATTTTCCAAAAGTTGAATCACTACAAACAATCATAGCTATCCTAGGTAAAAACCAAGATGGAACTCAAGTCCATGGAATGAATCTCCAAATCACAAAATTTCATTAAAAATAAAAATTAAACAAATTTTGAACTTCCAAAACTAAAAGTTAATAACATAACCAAATAGTATTTGATATGAAGTGTAGGTGCTTCATTTAATCACTACAAACAATTATAGCTATCCCAATGAGAACCTGGCTCTATATTTATCAACTTATTTTCACTTAAATCAATCTACTAATCACAAAATTTCATTAAACAACAACAATCTAGTCATATCCCACTAACTGGGGTCAGCTACATGGATCAAATTACGCCATAATATTCTATCATAAATCATATTTTGATCCAACTCATTTACATTTAAATCCTAATAGTTTCTCTTATAGCATTACTAGATCTTCCTTTGCCTCTAGTGATCTATCTATCCTCCATCTAACCTCCTCTCCTTACTACAGCATCTACAAGTCTTCTCTCTAGATACCTAAACCACCTTAGTCTATTTCATTAAAAAGTAACCAAATTTTAACATTCAAAACTTAAAGTTACTAGAATCAAATATGATTTGATTACGCAAAAAAAATACCTGTTAGATGCCCTTGTAACCACCATTTGCAAGGTCTCCACTCCATGAGTCTCCGAACACTCCATATATCTACCTCCCCTCTACAACACCACAAATTTCATAGATCAATAACAAGAAAAAAAATAGAAATTAACAAAAATTTACTATTGCATAAGATACTAAAATATCCAATGTTGAAAATACCCAGGTGCAAAGTTAGAATCTTTTTGCGATAATAAACCGAAAAAGAAATAGAGAAATTGAAATTGTGAAGAATACAGTGAGGATTCTTCAGAAGAAGAAAAAAAATGTTATTGCATAAGATTCTGAAATTTTCAAAATTGGAAATACCCAGATGCAAAGTTTGAAACTTTTTAGGAAATTAAACGGAAAAGGAAAGAGAGGAAGTGAAATTGTGAAGCTTACAGTGAGGGTTGTTGAGAAATTGGATTCTGGGAGAAAGGGTTACGAGGTGATAGCAATGTTAAAACGACAAGGAGAGTGAGTGAAACGACGAAGATGGTGAATAAGGGTTTTACAGAGAAAACGACCATTTGATTTCAGAGAAGTATTTGATCTCTTAAGATTGCGATGAAAATGGAAGGGAAAGAAATTGATTGATGTATGAGTTGTATATTTCGGTTCCTCCATGTATTTATATTTTATTTGAAAAAAATAAAATGAAACTCTTTTTCTTGTTTCTTTTTTTAACCAAACTTTTTTTCCTTTTTAGATAAATTAATTAATGCAACTCTTTTTCTAGCTAGATTCCATTTTTATTTAGGATTTTTTATGGTAAAAATCTAAGGTGGGGATGATGTATGAGTTCTTATAAATTAGTGGTTAAGATTCGGTTAGTTACTTCAATAATTGTAGAGGAGTCGTGTCCATTTTAAAGAGATTAGTGAAGCTCGAATTTAAAATTGTCACTCAAATTTTCTTTTGATTGAAGGTTTGGAATAAATTCTTTCGTGGAGTAGACGGTTTGGTTAAGAATCATACAAAATTGCATTTTAAAGTTCATGTGTAAAAGTTATTTTAAAAATAAAAAAAAATATGTTTGCTTATGAGATAATAGTATTTTTTTAATCAAATACAAATTATTATTTTGCAGCTGTTTCAATTTAGGTGTGTTTTTTAAAGATAAAAAAACAATAACATTATTATTGTTAAGGAATAGTAAATGTTAATATTATATCGAGAATGAAGATCTCACGAACATATTTACAATTTTTTTTTTAATCAATATTGTTTTTATAATCTTACCCTTTAAAAAAGTGAACTAGTTTATGTTTTCAACATGTTATTTTTTGTTGATTGAAGAAAAATATGTATAATAAATAAGGACATATATACAAAAGGGTCTAACAAAAAGGAATAAAAAAAATCTCAAAAGGTTTTATAATTAGGAACGGAGAAATAATGACATACTTCAAATGTCACATCCATTTAAGGTGTCAAACTATACCCTTTAACGCAAGAAGGTAACAAATGAAATATTTTGTCCAAGGTGTTATAATTCCAATGAATTATTTACCCATTCATAAAATTTAAGGACAAATTTAAACTGACACACGTAGTTTTGTGAATCAATTTGCATATTCAATCTTATTTTCACATGTGCCAAAGAGGCAAATTATGTTCGAGGTACCATTGATTATTAAATATGTGAACCTTTTCTAGCAAAAATTCAAAGTGTGATTCACTACACCTTTGTTTGATAATTCGGTTACAGTGCAGCCTTTCTGCGTTTGCTCAAAATCGTGACAACTTTTCACATTTATGTGGTAGGTCAATTTTGTAGCTTCTATGAAATCACAACATGAAAATCA
>Ga0209282_1002231_pt1 | contig 11090 bp, 6 predicted proteins | sample Mtrugardesep15_FD_187529 | JGI IMG/M metagenome (GOLD analysis project Ga0209282, IMG submission 187529) | Root nodule microbial communities of legume samples collected from California, USA - M. trunc garden sep15 (SPAdes) (version 2) | ecosystem: Host-associated > Plants > Roots > Nodule...
GAAATCGACATTCATCGAATTAATTGACGAGAAAAGAAACAACAAAAAAAAATTTTCCCCCTCCTAGCATCCAATTTTTTGGGTTGGTAAGAGAACCCCTCTTGTTGTTCATACTTTGATAACATCCGGTAGTTTCCATTGATCAACAAGAGTCACATAGACCGAGTACACGTCCCTTCCGCGGCATTATAAAACATTCATTTCGGCAAAGTTTGGGACCCCGCCCTCCAATTTTCCTTGACTTTAAAGGCAGCAAAATCTGCCACATGATGAACTAGAGAACACGTTGACAAATTAAACTCACTTGCATAGCGTAATATCATGCTACGTTGGTAACCTCTCATCATCATCGTCGGAAGAGGAGGAGGAACTGAAATCGTGTATTCTTCTCTCTGCTATGGCTGGAAATAGTCTCCTATGCATATTAGAAGGCGATTGTTGAGGACTATCTGGAGAGGATGCCGATGAAGGAGCCTCTTTCTTGCAAGTAGAAGAATAATCCTTCGCTGCTACTCTCTTGGTTGATACTTCTATCTCTTTGCACACCTTGTCCAACATTAACAAGAAATCGCGTACAATCACAAACAAACGCAGCCCTTCATCTTTTCCTGCATTCCCATGAAAATAATCTGCAGTGCTCTTAACCTCGGTCATTATCCTCTTCTCTTCCCCTATCAACCATTTCACTTCCTCTTTTGCTTTGTCCACAAAACTTGCAAGGGAATGTTGAAACTCGCTGTCTTCTTCTAGATTTTTGAGATCAGTATTCAACAATTCTTCAGCTTTTGCCAATGTGTGATCAAGTTTCAATACTGCAGCTATTAGAGCATTACCATCTATTACTGCTGCCCTTTTCACATCTTCTAGTTCAGTGCTTAGACCTGAAATTACTTGAAGACCAAGGCTGCGATAGTGTTCTTCTGATTCCCCATTTGAATCATCGATAAAATCCTCGGTTTTCATACTAGAATGGCTTTGGCTTGCTTTTGCTGTTCTTACAGCTCTTATGCCCTCTGAACGTATGATCTCTTGAACCACAAAGTGTAACAATGTGGTCTTGCCGTCTGTTCCTTTTACATCTGCAAGTTTCAAAAGTGTGTCAAGCCTAAACGCGTGAGCCCCACCACGATAGGTGCCATCATTCAATCGGTTTCCTGTCTTTAGAACTGCTTCTAATAGCTTTTGGAAGAGCCTGCTTTTTCTTAGTTTGTTACAAGATACCTGCAATTAAAATGAGATACAACAATAGCAAACATGTTATATTATTAATTTGTTATATTTAAGGTAACCAACCACTAATCATGTATCTTGAATGCATAAATATCAATCGAATTTGTAATGGTATAAGCGGGAGATCAGGTAAAAGATAATTCTCACCTCTAATGCTGTAAAGCACTCCTTAATGCTTGAAGCCTCTTCCCGAAGTGTAAACATGAACAGTAGAGACTCGAGACGTTTGAAAGCCAATGGTATATCAACCAAGGCCTTGAGAAACCTCTCTGCAGGGCCAAGTTGAGAAACCTCGCCTGTGAATAACCTTAGCTTCAATTCCTCATCCGATGTTGGTGCCATCTTCAATACTGTTTGGATGAGCTCAACAGGAATCTCATTGCCTGATTGAATCAACATATTGCAAGTATATCACAATGATGTAGTTTTATGACAATGCTATCTAAGAGAAATGCTGAAAACATATACCGCCTTTGATTTTTGAATGCGAAAATGAATGAAGCATAATCATAATTGAAAAAATCTTAAAAATGCCTTGATCATTCTAAGCGCAATCTACGAAAAAACTCCAATATATTCACCAAATCATCACCAGGGCAAGAGTTTATCATGTCGTAAATACAGATAAAAGAAAGAACAAATGAATATTTCTTTGTATCATAAACATACAAATGTCAAATGAACAACAAATATTGTTGAGTTAAACCCTAACGATTACTTACTAGCTTTAAATAAGAGCTTATCATGAAATATGAATATAATATCTTATCATGAGCATGTCATATAAAAGAGAAAAATAATCATGAAATTGGTACAAAATTTTGAAAGAAGTAATAACTTTACACCTGCAGAGAAAATTTACTTGATTGGAGTTAAAGTGTCATTGTTAGTCACATTTCTTTTACGACTGAGGTTAAACATTAGAGTAGACTGCCCTTTATTCTAATCACCTAGAGAGAAAAAAATACAGATAAACTCACCTTCTTTAAGAGCATCAATAACTTCTTCTGTGCTCACATTCAGAGCACGTAACAGAATTGATAAATTCTGTGCTTTCTTGGGGTCAATAATCTGAATGTACTGGACAGAAGGTTCTAAAGATGGAGAATCTTTTCTTCTTTCCTTTCTGTTCTGATTGGTGCAGCCAAATAAAGACTCTATCTTTTCTTCACTGAACCTGGTAAGTTGTGAAAAAGTTCAGCAATCATATTGATAAGTTTTACAATTTTTCATGGAAAATTTGATTTTAACGACTTATATGTTTCTTACTGGAATGATCCTGCTTTGATATCATGCCAGACCATAGCTTGACCAGGGTTTGCTGCAACCTTATCCCAGAAAAACGGCTTTAATTTCGCTTTTGGAGCATCACATTCATCATCACCCTCACTAGTACGAAGTGGTCCTAGAGGTGACTTTAGACTTCTACCTGCCATTGGTTTGGGAGGAGCGGGTGGAGGCTGAACCATTTTTGGAGGAGGTGGAGGCCGAGGTGCAAGAGCAGGTCGTGGAGGCGGCGGCGGTGGTGGAGCCTCAGGAGCTGATCTTCCTGGATGAAGATTTAACGGAGATAGTGGTTCTTTTCCTTTGCCATCTGCTGATGCTATCTCCGCCAGTGAGACATTGTTATTTCCATGCTTAATGGACAAATTCCTATTGGTAGAAGGAGTCATTCCATAGATAATACCATGACCATATTCTCTCGTATCAGAATTCTCAAAACCAACACACTTTTGTGAACTACCTGAAAATACAGAAGAAACTTTTAGACGTCAACCTTTCGCTATCATTCATTATAGGTAAGCATAGAAAACCGAACATAGACATACCACCAGAGAAGCCAGTTGCGCTTAATATGAGTGTAGGCCCGTCATCTTTGTCTACTTTTTTGCTCTTCCTCACCTCGCGACAGCATAACAACAAGCCTATTAAGATTATAATTCCTGATGCAGTTACAGCAACAATAATTGCTTTCCGTTGTTTGTCATCATGCATTGGACCAAAAGTAGAATGAGGAGGAGGTGGTGGTGGTGGTGGTGATGCAAATAGCAACCAAAAATCGTCATGTGAGTGCTCAGGAGTTGGAGAAGTGGCTTGTGCTGCAACATGAGTTTTCGGTTTTGGTGATGATTCAGATGATGGAACAGAATCAGGGCTCGGCGGTGTCTGATTATGTTGTGACTTCGAGAGTAAATATCTATGTCCATCTGATAAACCGAAGAGTGACTCATAATGCTTCTTCAACAAATGTCCCTCCTCTTTGGAAATAAGAGGTTTTCTGTTTCTTATGCAATCCAGAAAGTGTTGTTTCATATGGGGAGATAAAAATTTAAATCTCTTTTCGCCCGCCTCATCCAATAGATGCAAATCAAATTCTTTGATATCATTATTCCTCTCTATCATTTCTTTCCTACAATGTTTCCACACCTGCTCGGCCTGTATCAACCGTTTGAATGGATGAATTTCATCATACAACCAAATAACTAAAAAACTGACATCATTGGACTAGTTCAACTTGTTCTTTAACTAAGTACATGTTTGGAATCACGCCGAGTTTGAACAAATCACGATGGTCTTGTGATTTTGTAGAAGTTACAAAGTGTGTGTTTGATTCTACGGTGATAAAAAATTGATTTTGAATGTATTGATTTTAGTTAAATGTGGGTTGAATATAAAGTGATCTACGTTTGGATACATTCACGTAACAAAAGTTGAACAATAGATTTGAGTGTAAAAATCACGTTTGGAATCAAAAGTTACAAATCGAAGCTTCAAGTTAGAATCAATTATGGAGCTAAAATCAAATTTAGTTGAAGAATCAAAACATGTCAAATTCAATTATACACCTCTAGAATCAATTTTGCATCATCGAAAATTGAAACCAAACATACACAAGGTGTACCTTTTGGCCAAACCACGGTGGCTCACCGTGATTCCGCCGTACACACTTTGATTCAAAACATACACTAAAGCTTGTAGCTAGCTGTGCAAAAATTTTAGTTAGATTAAGATGGTCAATAAACTCAGTAAATTGTTTAGAGTGCAAGATTCAAATTACATTTCACAATAGTTATTATAGCAGACTAGACAAAATAACATAATCAAACTCATAAAAACAATTTTGCTTAATTCATGTAAATCTATTTCAATATACATTGAGAATACTAATCAAAATTACAAATAAATAACTTATGAGATACCTTTTCTCCAACATGATCTCTATAAAACTCATCAACTTTCCATCTCTTGCCCTCTGAGCATCCTTTTTCTAAAACACAAACAAGAATGACATAAACAACGATATAACAAGTTTTGATCATTTCCCTTCTTCCTTTGAAATTCATCAAGAAAATTGCCTAATTTATTTTTCATCACATTGGACTTTACTTTTCCTTTTAATAACTCTATCAATAACAAATGCATGCACCTTTCGGTTTAAAGTTATTGTAACAATAATTTGTTGAAGTTGTGGAAAATGTTGGAACTGCCTAAAAATTATTGTGTGATGAAAAAGTGCAATTAAAGGCGAAAAACCAATCAAACGAATGTGGTTGAATTTGTTATAAGGTTTTGGTTCAGTAATGCAGGTATTATTGTTTGGATATAATAATAAATTAATAGATGAATATTGTTGTTGAAGAAGTTGAATGTTGTTGTGGGAAAGACAGACGTGGAGAGAATGATGTTAATACCTGCGATCAACGTAGTATCATGTCTTTTCTTCATTAAAAAAGTTAAAAACATTTTTTTCTTCTTATTATTTTCGGTCAAAAAGATATTATTTTATGGACACATGTTATTATCTTTTTTCTATGGATAGTGGTGTCAATTTTGATCCGGGTTAAATGAACTAGTTTTAGGTTCACTTACCTACTTTAACCAACAAAAACATTAAATTTGTTGATGAATTTGAATTCGAACTGCTGTATTTTTTTTCTCAAAAAAAAGTGTATAGTAAATTACGTATAATTATTGTCGTTTTGTCAATTAAAAATAAACGTTTTAGATTGAGTTTAGCTCTTTAACAAAACATCTCCTTGAGCTCAGTCGTTTTTTTATATGAGGGATGAGAAATTCATTTTAATTAATGAGGTCAATTCTTTTCTTTTAACTTTTTTTATGTGTCACGTTTCTTTATATATGTATTATTTCTTTTTAATGACCGCATTTGCGAGACAATGAACAATCATATTAACCTCTTTATATTAATTTTTTTCAAAAATAATTTGGTAGCACATAAACAAGCTAAAAATCATTATTTTTAAAAGTGATTGTTTTTTATAGTAAACAAACACTATTTTTTAAAAATCTCTGAAAAAAATCTCTATGTTTTTCCAACATATTTTTTTTTCTTTTTTTAAGGTTAAAACAAACACACCCATAGTCTCTTCTTCTTCTTCTTAAAACAAAAAAGACTTGTAATTATAGTTCCTATTTAATTTTCACGATAATACATACAATTTACATTCCTAAAATCCTACCATAAAATATACTTTCCTAATAAAAAAAAATTACATTCGGTCACATTAATTAGTATATAAAAAGTTAATTGACCACCTTTCAAAAGAAAAAGTTAATTGATGAAAAAAATCATAAAATTAACATAAAAGTTAAAGGTTGTGCTAACTTGTATCCTAAGAAATTAAAAAAGGAATTAAAACATAAACTTTTTCTTGAAAAAATGAATTTTTAAACTTTCTAAACATTAAATACATAAGTTTCAAAATTTAATTTTTACATTTAACTTATAAACTTGTGCTTTAAAGGCACAAGTTAAAATTTCCTAAGAGTTAATTAACCTTTAAAATCCCTTAAAATCTTAATCTAATACACCCCTAAATTTACTATTTGTTAAATTTAAGTCTTCCAATAAACTTAGACTAAGTAAGGTTTGTATTTTAAAGAGCAATTGCAAGGTTTGTATTTGACGAGCAAAGGAAGAAACAGTGCAGAAAGATTCGTACCCGAAGCATATTCTGCATTATCAGTCTTGAATTCATAACATGATATGTACTTTACAGGTTGATTAAAAGTAAAAAATGGGGATGTAGCTCAGATGGTAGAGCGCTCGCTTAGCATGCGAGAGGTACGGGGATCGATACCCCGCATCTCCATATTTTTCTATTTTTCACACTTTTTCATTGTTCTTTCTTCTCATTTGGCAACTGTGAAGTCAGGGTACGTTTATTCTACTACATCTTTCACACTTTCAATTTTAATGTCATTTTTCATAATTTTCAACACATGCATGTTTCAAGGACGAATTTCTTTTTATTTCATCATTATTTTCAACTGAACTGGTGGTGTTGGAGGTCCATGAATGAGGAGTTGCCACAAATAGTAATACTATACCAGACCCGTTTGGATTGATTTATTTTTCAGCTTATGCAAATAAATAGGCTTTTGTGTTTAAGTGTTTTTTTTTTTTTAGAAAGAATGATAATTCATAAGTTCTCATTAACCAAAATTGTATCATAAGTTGTTTTTTACATTGACGAGCTTATGAATAATAAACTACAAAGACAAGGATCATTCTCCCCATTTTCAGAAAGTTTACTAAAATATTTTTTATATGTGTATATTCAAGTATGTTATATGTGATATTTATCTCTCTTTTCATACAAAATCTGTATAATTTTTATGTGATATTTCGTTGTCACAAGAATCATAACAGTGTCTTAATTTTTCATATGTTTAATGGTTAAATTTTACTTATTATTTACCACCAATGTGATTGAAAACTGTAGAAAAATGATTTTTTTTCATCCTAATGGAGTCCCTGTGGGGATTTACAAGAACGGGACATGGAGGAAAAAGTTCACGAAGCGGGAGTGAGGACACAGATGGTGGTATTTTGGGTGGTGGAGACGGGAGCGTCGTGTATCTTTTGATAGTATCCTAAGCCACATAACAATAGGGAGATAATTAATCTTTTGAGAGGTCTCATATACCTGCTTATTCAAACAAGTTTATCTTGTGTGTTCCATCTATGATGACATTTTAGCTTATTTTTTTAGTTGCCTAAAGTGATGGTACTATTGAGCAACAATTTTTTGGATGTGAAATAAAATCCATGAGATTATGTGGCTAAGGCATGAGCTTTTGAAATATGGAGGTACGGTGCATTGTGCACAAAGGATCATAAAGGAAGAGGCTACAAGAAATTGTTGTTTCAAGTATAGAGTTGAGTGGTAGAAGTTTCTACAACTTACTTAAATTTTCAGTATATCGTATGCAGAGTTTTCTGTTAGATTGTTGGCTGTTACAAGAGATTTGGTTTTGTGCAATAATGATTCGTAAATGCTTCTTGCGTTCGATTTCAAAACTTACATGTTCTTATTATTATTATTAGTAAGATTATTCGATTTCAAATGATTGTATGGCTTCGGACATTTTTGTTGTAGCAAAGCGATCAAACATTGCTTAGTTTGAGACCTGCTGGTGGGGTATAAAACAGGCTTCTCTGTTGCAACATGAGATATGGTCTAAGATAGGTACTTAAAGAGGATGATTTGGAAGGTAAAATTATTAGTAGTTTCTAAGTGATTTTTGTATTGCAGATTCCTTGTGTGCTAAAATAATGACCCTCGCAAAACACATAACATTGAATTGAAAATGGAATGTTATAAGAATCTGAACTCTTTATATATTATTCTTTTATTAATTGCTACTTCTTTCTTCACTTTTTTTTGCAGGGTGGTCTTGTTATATATTGGTCTTGAGCTTTTGAAATGCATGAGTCTTGGCCTGTGAATTATTACATTTATTGATTAACTTATTAGATAAAAGTTGTACTTAGCAGTTACTCCGCAAAATTCATCATTGGAATGTGATGCTGCTATAATGCTATTAATCGTTTCATTTCATTGTTGCACAAAACCTTTACCTAGTTCATAACAAATAAAGGAAGCAGATATCTGAAGGTATTTCCTTTCCCATTTTATTATTGATCAATCATTTCCTTTCCATTCACATTTTCAGTTTCGGTTTCTTCTAAACACACTCAAGATTATTGCTATTAAATCAGCGAAAAATCCAGTAGCTTCACTAACACTCGTATCCGTTACTTCAGACCATGGATATGGCTTCAATGGTTTTGTTGCTTCAAGAAGAATCTCCAATGGAATCTTTGGTTTTGACCTTTCCATAGGGACTGTGTAATGATAGTATTTCTCTGGGTCTGGACAAAGATCCTGCAGAATTTCACCTTTGATTAATTAGTTCACTTCAAACACCACAAAATATAAAAATATCAACATCTTTTAATTTACAATACCTGATTAGCATGCATCTTTTTCACAAAGATTTTGAATATATCAAAATTTTGTTTCTGGAATAATTCATCTGTCAGGCGTAGGTAAGTCACTCCATACATCCTTAGTTTTGGAGGGCCCTTTTTGTTAACACCATTTGGCCTTGCATTTAAAAGAATTTGGTTGTAACCTTCACTGTCATACCTTGGAAGTGCATTTTCACCAGCAACTTCAAGGTTCTCTCTCCATCCATCACTCAAGACCTATAAAGAAATGAACATAAAACAAGCTAAATTATGAATGAGTAACTTGTTTCATGAATAGCAACATGTCATGGAGTTTATCAATCACAGATTCTCTTTGATTTTGCAGAGAGCATATTAGATTAGATTTGAAGCTAGAATGAATTACCTGCTGAACAAGTTCCTGGGCACAACTTTTGGCTTCTTCTGGTTGCTCCGAATTTCTCATCTCAAGACATGTGAAATTCAAGATAGCATTATGTCGAGCGAACATCCTTGCTACGGGACGGTATCCATCTCTATCACTTAAATTGTAATATCCTGAAGTAAGCTCTGCAGCATGGCTTTCAGTTTTATACCACCAGTGGATTCCAGCAATCTGTTGTTTATGAATCTTTCAGCTTATTGATGTGAAAATATTGAATTGCTAATTTACCATATATGTACATATACATTTGGAGAACTACAGCCAAATTTAGATGACTCCTGCAACAACTTTTTAAGTGGTTAACACAATTCAAATTAGTGATTAATTACATTAGTGGTTTAATTGATATATCAGGTGTCTGAACTCATTAACTACAAATTTGGACGTTGTTAACCATAACCATTAGGTGTTCAAGTACATGTATATTTGAACAACTGAAAGTTCTGATTAATCATGTTCAAATTCATAGTCAATGAAGTAACGTGATTGGTCAATGAATTTTGGTACCTAGTATAACCATTACCCATCTATTGAACGTAATTAACCACGTATTTGAATTATGTTAACCAATTAAATTGTTGTCTCAAAAGGTGTTTAATATTTGTTGTTCAAATAACACATCTGAATATTTGAGAATTTACTTTTGCTGCTAACTTCACTTTACAACTTAGGAATACTTTGTTGGCTTCATCCAAGATTTCGTCACCATGTGTCAGCAATTTGTTAGAATACCATGTAAGAAAAAATTTCCCTTTCTCTGTTTGATAAGTTCCCTTGGATCTGAAAAATTCTGTAGATTCAGGTGTGTCATTAGATGTCCCTGCATTATCAGGCAGCTCCCATTCAGGATGACCTGCTCTTGTTGCAGCCTCTTTGAAATCAGCTTGAAGATATTTGTCATAGCACTGCAATATTTAAGATGTAAGTACATAAAGTTTGAGAATCGGAATAGTTTTTGACTTTAACTTATTGCTATGAGTAGTAAATATATAATGTCAAGTCGAAACCCTTTTTGTTTTGGATTCGGATACTCTCCAGCGTTACAGCGGTGCAGCAATTTCTTTAACTAGGACAGATACCACACGTGTGATAGCACTTTCTACTCTTGATTTTTTTTTGCTGCTCCGTGAAAGAGGATCCGAGTCGATTTGTTTTCAACACAATGTTATGTGGAACTCTGCACGAATTTCTACGGCAAAAAATTCACAAACTCACATTAAATTCTCCAATACCAGGAAATACCCAGCCTAGACATTCTGAATAAGAAGGATATCTGAGTTCTCCAGCCGGGCCAAGTCCTACTTCAATGTCTATCAGTAGCTCAGATTCTAAGAAATCTGTCATATTCTCTCTAAAACTCTTCATATAGTCGCTATACATCTGCATCAAACACCAATTTTACCACCAATAACTAAACAAATATGATAACAATCATTGCCATATAAGCGGAAGATATACACTATAAGCTTTTTTAACACAGGTAACTTGACTGTGTCTCAATCCATAATGTTACAAAAACCTTGACATCAGAACCTCAAATGCGGTTGCGCTTGCAAACCGTTTTCAATAAACTTTGTGAAATGTGCATGTAGAGTTTGGTTAAACTTGAGTTTTCAAGTAACATGAAGAGTTGAATTCCATGAACAATAAACAAGAAATAATGATTTTCTAGAAGCTTATTAGCTAACCTGAATGGGAGTTCTTCCATTAAAGAAAGGTTTATTATCAACACCAAGTGAAATACATTCCTTATTCCTGATACCTGAACTATTGGTGTAAAAGATATCAGGATTTGATTCACCAACTTCTAGTACCCATTTAGGTAATGGAATGGAAACAGAATCTCCAACATTCCCTCCACATTGATGAAATGACATTATAGCTTGTAACTTGAGTTTGCAATCCTGAACCAGTTGAAACAAAGACCTATAAGCTGACCAATCATACTGCTGAGGACCCTTTGATTCTACAATACCCCACCAGACATCAACCATAACTCCATCAACACCTGCTGCTCGAAGCTCCTTCAGCTGTTTCTCGAGTTTTGCTCTATCGTCCAAGACATTGTCGTTTGTAATCACCCCTAGCTGGCAGGAGGAACCAACACACTTTTGAAATGGAACATATATGTATATGGGATAGATATTTGACAATAGT
>Ga0209282_1002232_pt1 | contig 11089 bp, 2 predicted proteins | sample Mtrugardesep15_FD_187529 | JGI IMG/M metagenome (GOLD analysis project Ga0209282, IMG submission 187529) | Root nodule microbial communities of legume samples collected from California, USA - M. trunc garden sep15 (SPAdes) (version 2) | ecosystem: Host-associated > Plants > Roots > Nodule...
TGATAGGACTAGTGATCCCCAAAAGATCAGGCTAGAAGCTGGAAAAAGAGATGATGTTGTATGCATATCTGCCTTAAGTGGCGATGGCATACAAGAATTCTGTAACGCAGTTCAAGACAAACTAAAGGTATGAAGTTGAAGCCTGTCTTAATATAATTTCAATATCATGTACTCCATTTGTAAGAACTATTTACATTTTCTGGTTAAAATTCTGTTACTTTTTAATAGGATTCAATGGTATGGGTGGAAGCTTTGTTACCATTTGAAAATGGGGACCTTCTCAGCACCATACACCAAGTTGGAATGGTTGAGAAAACTGTAAGTAATTAATCAATTGCTACCTGTTGTTGCCCATAGTCCGGCATATTCAATGCTGTTTAGGGTTTTCCCATTTGTCATTGTTGGATTTTCTGACATTTCATCCAATTTTTATATAGGAATATACCGAGCAAGGGACATATATCAAGGCTCATGTGCCTCTACGTTTTGCGAGATTGCTTACACCTATGAGGCAACTGTGTGTACCACGACCTTAAACATGTATATATGTTTTTTTTTAATATTAACTTTCATACATATCTGTCATTGGGTGGTGTAGAACATGAATAATATAGTTTTGCATCAGTGTTGTTTGAAGCCACGTGCGAGAGATACAATTATAATGACTTGCAGCATAACAGGTCTCATGTAAAGCTGTACATATTTGTATGTAATTATTGAAGTTAGATTAGCAAGCCCTTAAAAATGGGGATCCTGTTGAAAGCCTTGAAGGATAATAGCAATTCCAAGTGTGCTGTCATACATATTCTACTCTTTTTGTTTTTGAATATTCGCTCCGTCTCAACATAATTGTCACAGTATAATTGTCACAGTTTTGACTTTCACACGTATCAATGCACAGATTTGATCATTAATATCTTTAGTGATCGATCTATTAGCGAAAACTAAAAAAAATTGGTATTTTGAAAATATTCATCGAGACAAATTGAACATCTTATTACTAACATTTGTCTTTATATATTAGTACAAAAATATGGTTAAAGTAGATTATGTGAATAGTGTACATAGTCAAACCGTGACAACTATTATGAGATGGAGGGAGTAACATTTAATTGCTAACGTAGAAAGTTTTGTAAAATTCCCAAGGCCAAGATACTAGTGTATTTCTGCTAACAAAGCATGTTCTGCATTCAAATAGGAAATTTTATAGCTAACATATCATTTAATTACTAAGATAGCATGTTTTGTAAATTTCCCAAGATATTAAAGTATGGGAAATGCTAACCAGTACCCTCGGTTAAGGATATGAAAAAGGAATTTATATAGTAGTTAATGCATTGAAATTGTGTAATTAATTGATGATAATATCAAAAGCAGCTACCTTTTATGGTAATAAATCTCTGTTATGATATGTTTAACCAGTGCCCCAAGGGCACCGATTAGCAAGACCCTTAAAGTATTTTTGCAAACATAGCGTGTTTTGCATGCAAATAGGAAATTTTATTGCCAACCTAACATTTAATTACAAACATAGCATGTTCTGCATTCAAATAGGAAATTTTAATGTTTATCATCAGCAATATTGCATGAACGACAATCTCGTGTCATTTCTGCTGTCCTTCCAAGGAAATTTTTTTAATGAGAAATTTTAGTAGGTTATTTGTTATGTTAGTATTTTCTGTTGTTAGAATTCAAACCCTAGACTATAACCCCTTAAATTCTTTAATTCCTTTGCTCAACTAAGTAAACTATCCATCCCCTGGTCCTTACAAGAAATCAAATTAAAAGAATAACAAGATGGTGTTTTCAAAAAAAGAAAAACAAAATGGATAATAAGATTTTGCGGTCACCTTGCCCTTATTTATCAAAGAGACTATAGACATTTATTTAGTGATAATAATTGGATGAAATGAACTCATTCACAGGAAAAGTTTTGGTGATTTTCAATAAATTTCAATAGAATTCATTTTAATATTCAAACTTCGAAACAAGAATAAAGTTTTTATGTTCAGTCATTCCTCGTTCTTTAAAACGATAAAATGCTGTAACTGGGGGCGCCATAGAGCTGGGAAAGTAAACTTACAGAGTCCTAGAATAAAGTTCTTAAATTTTATTTATTGACATGTATGGTATAATAATTAATTAATTATTTTTTTGTTTGCTTATTGAATGTTAGGTTTATTCGACTATAAATATCTTCACAAAACAATTGCTTGAATTTCATTATTTTATTTTTTTGTTGAATTGAACACATCCCTCAAAGATTGGTTCATTTTGTTATTTATTTTCTTAAATCACTAAATTGCATCCTAGCTTTAACTTTCCTAAGACCAAGTCATAAATCACATAACCGTATGAGCCATGAGGTTGATGTATACACACATTGTCTGTGTCACGACATGATGTCTTCACATTCTACTTATTCTGTATGTGGAATGCTACTCTTCTTCCTTTCTTGCATCTCAAGTAGAAAACCACAAAAAGAACAAAATGTTAATCTTGAAATACAACTATCTAACGTGGTCTCTCTGCAGGTACATGAAGGTACTTTCAATTTTCAGATCTTCAACACGTAAAAGACCCTTAGAAATCAATCCCATGCGTCAACTAGAGAAGAAAATATGGTTCTACTGCTTCATTAATAATAATTAAACAATATAATAGTATTAATAGTAACCGTTATATCATGGAAATTATTTGACTTTAATCAAATCTAACTAAAAGTTCATACAAAAGATTACCTGTGATTGATGGTGTAAAAACTAAAAAAGTTTTACGCTGATAGTCGATGAAAATTAATATCATTAGACCATATGGTAATATGATAAAAGACATGGTAAATTAGATAATAATGTAATAAAGATTAGCTTCTAAACGAAGTGTGTAAAAGTGCAAAGTCTGTTACATTCAAAATCAAGGAAACATATTTTACCCACTTCATACTTTGTCATAAACATGAACAAATGTATTACAATCTCAGTCTTTGATTAATGTTACAACGTTGCACTACACTTGACCTTTTAACTTAGTATTTGGAATCAAATCCTTTTAAGCAAATCAGTTATTCACTGTTTTGATCAGGTCCAGGAGCAGGTAAACCAGAACCACTACATATTGCATCATAGGTGGGGCTAAGACAGAACATGTTGATAAAGTCAGAAGTTTACTTCACACATTAGGTGATTATTTTGTTGAAGATATTAGCGAGTGGTTTGATCCTTTAGCATTATATATACCAAACAATCCAATCTAACATGCCACACAACAATATTAATAGTCATCAAACAAGCCTCTAACTTGTCACTTGTCACCATGCCTTTCAACAAAGTCATTCTTCTAGTAACAGTTTTCCTCTCAGTTTCACTCTGCCATGCTCATCCTGTCCCTGACTTCCACTATGGCTGGGGTGGTCATCATGGTGGAACAACTAAGGGAATGTCTTTTGGACTTTCTCCTCAATTCTATCAGTTTTCATGTCCTCAAGCTAACGACATTGTCATGTCAGTCTTGGAGAAGGCCATTGCTAAGGATATCAGAATAGCAGCTTCTCTTCTTCGACTTCACTTCCACGACTGCTTCGTGCAGGTAAATTACAAACACGATACCAATACATGTTTTAAAATCAAGGGTGCAACCACGGTCTTAGACCCAACATCAAGGTTTTTGATGTCTTTGCGACCGCATCAGACACATTTGACTGTAATTCTAAGCAATATAAAATATTGCGACCACAATTGCTATTATAACCATATAATGATAACAAAATCACCTTCTTTGCCAACAACTTTTGAGAAAAATTATATTCATTTGATCATTTCATGAGGAATTTTCATTCTTGGTACATAAAACTATGTATCTTTATATTGAGTTATTTTGTATTATATATTATTTCAGTTCAACTGTTAAATTTGCTTAAGTTTCTATTCATTTTACTTTTAATGACAGGGCTGTGACGCGTCAATCTTGTTAGACGATAGCGCGACAATTGTCAGTGAAAAAAATGGCGGACCTAACAAAAATTCAGTCCGAGGTTTTGAAGTGATTGATGAGATCAAATCTAAGTTGGAAAAAGCATGTCCTCGTACAGTGTCATGTGCAGATATTGTTGCCCTTGCTGCTAGGGGATCCACGGTTCTTGTAAGAAAAAACACATGACTCAATTTGAGATGACCAACTTTTATATACTTTGCATGTCATATACTAAGGGGATATGTTTTTGCATTGTTAAGAATGAAAAACAAACAAATTTTTGATAGACTATGGTGAAAGAAAATAGCATTTTAAGAACAATATGATTAAACCTAGATGTGTGTGCTTGTCTCTATATATATAAGGTAATCTGACACACAAATACAAACATGCTTAATTTGAAAGTTGATCAATATTATTTTGAAACAGAGTGGAGGACCCAACTGGGAGCTACCATTAGGAAGGAGAGACTCAAAAACAGCAAGCCTAAGGGGATCAAACAAAAACATTCCCCCACCAAATGCCACTATTGAAGGTCTCTTAACATTTTTCAAGCGTCAAGGCCTTGATGAAGTAGACCTTGTTGCCCTCTCAGGTTGAACTTTAAAATTCTTAACCACATTTTCTATTAGTGTTACATATTACTTGTTTCGTAATAATTGTCACATTTACACACGAAAATTGTTCTAAAAAGAGTGTCACTTTCAATCTTCATTCAATATAGTTTTAATTGACGATGTTTCAATTATTCGACCATCTAATTAATACTATGTGCATCACTCTTAAACTAATATTTTCTATTTTGTATTTTTGATAATGAAAATACACTAATGGTTAGCAAGGATAATTAGTGAAATCATCATTATTTAATTTATCATTTTTTTGTTAATATGTGTGAAATAGTAAAATATGACGGTTATTGTGCAACGGAACGGTTTTCGTTAATGAATGAGTTACCTTTTTAACTCTCTTTTTCTCTTCATAATGTAGGTGCACATACAATTGGTGTGGCAAAATGTGCAACATTCAAGCAAAGACTATACAACCAAAATGGAAACAACCAACCAGATTCGAATCTAGAAAAAACATTTTACTTTGGTTTGAAATCAATGTGCCCAAGATCAGGTGGTGACAACATTGTTTCTCCCTTGGACTTTGGTTCCCCAAGAATGTTCGATAATACCTATTACAAACTCTTACTTAGGGGAAAAGGATTGCTTAATTCAGATGAAGTGCTTCTCACTGGAAGTGTTAAGGAGACTCGTGAATTGGTGAAGAAATATGCACAAGATGAGAGTCTCTTCTTTCAGCAATTTGCCTTGTCTATGATCAAGTTAGGGAACCTTCGTCCTCTCACTGGTTTTAATGGTGAAGTTAGAAAAAATTGTCGTCGAGTTAATTAAGAAGCATAGTTTTATATTATCAAGAGTCATCGAGTCTAGGAACCTTCCTCTAATAACCGAAGAGTTAACACCAAAAAAATTAAGAGCCATTGAGTGGTTATGTTTTGTGTTTTTTTCCTTAATAACATGGTACCATGCCTAAGAAGTATGGTACTATATATATTTATTTAAGAAGTACAACTATATTTATAGTTTTGTATTATTTTCCTTTTTAAAATGTAGAAGGATGGAAGATTTTAGAAGTATTAAACCTATGGTTGTTATGAGGATTTGAATTGTGCTGCATCTATATAAACGGTGAAGTTTGAAAGTACGTAGTAATTGTGTGTTTATATTGCTTCTATTTGTTACTCTTCAATAAGTTTATTTTATTGTTCGTGTAAAAAAAAGTACATTTTATTGATCTTTTGAAGTATATTCTATTGTTGATAGCCTGCATGTCTAGTTTAAGAATGGGACAAGAGGCAAGTATACATGATCATGAAAAGCTACTCTTTTTGGAAAAGCTGATATATTCTCGCACACAACCGCGACAAAAGAGAAATCGTATCATAGACTAAATGGTTAAATGACTCAAACATCTAATATTTGTGTCAAAATATATTTGTATAAATAGCTACTTTACTACTATGATGATAATATATGATGAATTGCAATTTTTTAAGAAACTTTTCACTTAGATAATAACACAATCGATACTTACTTACACAGCTTAAAACCCGTTGATTAATAATGCTAATTTCATGTATCAATCTATTATATCATTATGATATGATATAATTTTAAAAATACAAAAATTTCAATTCAAAATAAGAATCAGAAATATAATTTTTTTTAGCTCACTTTATGGTAAAGATTAAAATATAAATATAAAAAAAATAGAATATTAATTTGAAAATAATTTAGGACCCATTTGTCTCAATATTTTTCAACAAAATATAGAAATATTTCCTTGTATACTCAACAACTTAAAAATTTATCCTTTCAAAAGAAATCTTGTTATTTCATTTGATTTTACTCGTTTAACTTGTGCTCTTAGCATGATTCATCGAATAATTATGTTACGAGTCTTCTTCTTCCTCTCATTAGCTTGATCTGCATTAATTTACACAATTTTTTAGTAGAACCGTCGAGCTATGTTGACCCAATTATCCCAATTATTAAAAAAATATAGAGTTGAGTCGGACCAGCACAATGTAACTAAAAAAACCAAATACAACTTATCCAATGGAATGTTACTCATGTAAATTTTATATTATATCTGTTGATGATCGTAAACGATGTTTCCATTCTACTAACTACGCATTCTTTGTAGACACTCGACCGTTCGCTTTAACGACTTCGTTAATACGTGTAAATTATACTCCCTCCGATCCTTTATACAAGATATAAAAGTGAGAATTATTTTGGTCCTTTTTATAAGAAACATTGACCAATTTTAAAGGGTGTTTGAAGCTAAATTTTATTTGTGCCCTTATTTATTATGAGAGAAAATATTAAAAGTAAGTAAGTTGGTGGAATCAAGAGTAATTATTTAAGGGTATCCATGGAAAAAATTTAAATGTATATGTGTATTAAATAAAGATAACTATTTTTAATGTATTTTCTTGGTCTTGATGATTTGTGTCTTTTGTTTCTTGTATAAAGGACCGGAGGGAGTATATATTTCTTCTCTCGAATATTTGATTTGGGCTGACCTAAACATTGAGAGTAAGCCCAGTTATAAAACCTAGGTCAGTTCACCTTCAACCTCACATAACATCATCTCCGGCTAGCACCATCGCCTGCGAAGTGCGAACCCTAACCCCTCCGACCACCACCACCGCCAATCCACCACATCTCACCGCCGCTTATTGCTACTTCCTCCTTTCGCCGTTGGTAAAGGTGTGCATATATCATACATATTTCAGATTAAAATCAGTGTGAATTAAAGTGTCTTGCTTACGTTAAAGCTACTCCTGTAATAAAATGATAAATAAAGTTAAAGTTTTTTCGTATAAGCTGTAAGCTATTCCTATAAGCTTTTTATTGAATTTGTAGAGTTTGGAAAGTGAAATATTCTCTCTTTTTGGTGTTGTTCCACAGACAATGAAGGTCAAAGTTATATCACGCTCTACTGAGGAATTCACTCGAGAACGAAGCCAAGACCTTCAGGTAATTCATCCAATGCACACACAACACGACACGACCCTTTATTGTTAAACCTCTCCATTTTTCTTAATTCATGTAAATTTATCATCTTTTTATTATTCTAACATTACCCTTTTGTTTTTTTTAGCGTGTGTTCCGTAATTACGATCCAATTCTTCGTCCTCAAGAGAAGGCGGTGGAATATGTTCGTGCTCTTAATGCAGTGAAGTTGGATAAGGTCATATTTGTTACCCTATGTGTTTTTTTTTATTGTGAATATGATTTTATAGGATAGAATTTGTACTATGTTTGCTATTGATTTTAATTTTTTAATATTTTGTGTGGATATAGATTTTTGCTAGACCTTTTATAGGAGCAATGGATGGACATATAGATGCAATTTCGTGTATGGCTAAGAATCCTAGTCAGTTGAAAGAGATATTCTCTGGTTCAATGGATGGAGGTACCTCAATCTTCCTTACTTAGGTCCTGTTTGGATGAACGATTTAATCATGTGCATATGTATATACTATTTCTATGACAAAATATATAATAAAGTTAAACTGTTTTCATTTAAGTATAAGTTGTTTTCATAAGCTTTCCTGAAGAGCTTGTGGAAATAAGGTGAAAACAGCTTATGAACATGTCAAAAGCTGTTTTTATAAGTTCTCCAAATCTGTCTCAAAAGTGCTCATAAACAAGTCAATTCAAACAACCCTTTAATCATGTTGCTTCAATTCCATGCTTAGCTAATGGCTTAATTGTATTGTTGTACACTTGATATAGGATTGGAAAAGTTTAAAAGAGAAAGATAGTGTAAAACTTGTTTTGCCATTTGATGGGTTTTTTATTCTTTTGGTTTGATTTAAAATGATATATGGAAATAAATAAGAAATTAGAATGGTTATAGTTATGATAATGGGTTGAGAAAGATTGGAAGAGTGATGGATTGATGCTGTTGAAAGTTTGGTTTGGTACCATACCAAACCAAACCAGACCCGTGTTTTCATTGGTGGTTTTTCAACAGGTCTACTTGGACCCCCTCTGCTAGGCTATTTGTAGCTAATCTTTGGTCGCAAACAATGCTTTCCTAGAGATGATACATCAACCACAATTTTACTCCCAGTCAAGAAACTTGTAGACAATTTTACATCTCTAAAGAAATACTTTTTTAATAATTAAACATACACTTTTATACTTTCTCTTGAAATGTGTATCAATTTAACAATTTTCAAAATAAAAGTTGGATAACGGATTTTAATTTCAGGAGTTCAGTACATTACATAGTTAGATCCAGGAAGAACAGGATTCTTTTAGATTAAAGGACATTGTTAATATTTGTAATTAGGATATATATATTTTAACTGGGACACATCTAGAAAACCAAAATTCTTTTGCTTGAGTGAGTTTGCATCTTGACAATATTAACAGCTAACTATTAGATAGAGAAGTAGTTTTCATTACTTCAACTTATCATACAGCCAAACTTTAATTTTGGTAAATTCTGGCTGACTTCTAGTTAACATTTCATTAACTTAGTAGCATTACATATTTAATTGGCTCAATATTTTCCAACCTCCTTATAAGTGGGGCAAGAATGAAAGCTAATGTTTTCATGCTTATTATGAAAGTGGACAGTTGTTTAAACTATATTGGTTCTCTTTGCAAAATTCTCACAGATAGTTGTCAAACAACCATAAAACGTTTAGAGGTTAAACTCATGTGAATTCTGTATCTTGTGCCATTACTCCTCCTTTTCGTCCCCCACATCTGGACGTGTCATTCTGGTGCTTGTTTTCATCCCTCCGCCGCACTCTATACTAGTGCCATTACACCTTTTACTTACTTGATGCTCAATCCATTTTAAACTATTATATTCACACTTGTGTTTATTGTGTTTGCAGATATTCGTCTCTGGGATATAGCCAACAGGTAAAATATACCTTTTTCTTTCAATTTTAAATGTTCTGTTTCAGTCAAGAATCTAAAATCTGATGTATGTTATTATCTTAGCAATGAACATCATTTGTATGCATGATAGACATGCACATGTTTGTATCTTTTAATAATTGGCCTTGTGGAGCTACCTCTTTTTTCTTCCCTTTTATTTTAGCATTGGTGGATAATCATAGATAATATGAAAGCTAAAAGAAGTTAAAAGTTTCTCCTTTAGATAGAAATGAAGTCATGAACCTCAGTTTTCTCCATCAAATATGACTTTAGTTTTTCTGACTTCTTCACTGGTTTAGGATAAATTTGCTTTCTGAAGAGTGATCATAAAAAAATCTTAGTTCTTATATGATAAAATTAAATAATAATAATACATCAAACTTTTGTGTATGGATAAGAAAAATATTGGTGAATGGCCATGCATCAGCTTATTTAATTAAGCTTTAGGCAATGATGGGAAGAAGGATTTTCATGTTGGTTACAACTTGTGGGACTGTGTTATTATGTACTCCCTCCGTCCCAATTTATAAACAAAAACACAAATTCACACTTATTAAGAAAACAAAAACATAGTAGTTTGAGGTATAATTTTTTGTATTCTTTTTGGAATAAGTTTTATGGAAAGATGTAAAAAACAATTCGTATTGGTTAATGATTATGGAAAGATGTAAAAAACAATTTGCATTTAATTTTACTTTGGAAAAGATGATTTTTTTGAAATAACATAAAAGTTTGTCTTTTTTGCTTATATTTTGGGACAAAGAAAATGATAATTTTTTGCTTATAATTTGGGACGGAGGGAGTATCTAATACTGTCATTTTGTTTATGGAAAAAAGACGGACTGTTTGTCAGTTCCCTGGACACCAAGGTGCTGTGCGAGGCCTGACAGCATCGACAGATGGCCGCATTCTTGTTTCATGTGGAACTGATTCCACGTAAGTACCAACCTCTTTTCGTTTTTCTTTTACTATTATTATATTAAACTCACATCTTTAGTCATCGATGTAACTTTTCTAATGTGTGAACTGGAATTTTGTGTTCAGTGTCAGACTTTGGAATGTTCCAGTTGCTTCTTTTGGGGACTCAGATGGCTCAGTTAAGACAACTATTGAGGTGGAATTTTGTTCCGGAGGATTTTTTTTGTAAAATTTTCTTTTGGATATACTAATCAACTTTTTTGAACTTTTTTCCCTAGCCGGCAAGTGTTTATGTTTGGAAGAATGCATTTTGGTAAGTCATAGGGTGGTTATTTATTTCAGGAAGATATCAAAACTTCTTGTTTTACTATACTTTTATGCTTACAGAACATTGGCTTTCTTTTATTTTTAGTGCTGCCGATCACCAGTGGGATGGCGAGCATTTTGCCACAGGTGGTGCTCAAGTAGATATATGGAATCACAACAGGTTTTGATATCAGTTTCTAATTAGTTTTCATATTTTACTATCACCGACTACTTTTGTAGACTCTTATACTTTATGCTGTTGTTACTTCCTTTCTGCAGGTCTCAGCCAGTAAATAGTTTCGTATGGGGATCAGATACGGTGATTTCTGTCCGCTTTAATCCAGGAGAACCAAATCTCTTAGCAAGCTCAGCTAGGTACACTGCGATGCTGATTTCAATGCTAAAAATAGAAT
>Ga0209282_1002233_pt1 | contig 11089 bp, 12 predicted proteins | sample Mtrugardesep15_FD_187529 | JGI IMG/M metagenome (GOLD analysis project Ga0209282, IMG submission 187529) | Root nodule microbial communities of legume samples collected from California, USA - M. trunc garden sep15 (SPAdes) (version 2) | ecosystem: Host-associated > Plants > Roots > Nodule...
CGTGCTTAACCCCAGAACATGAGCGGCCGTTACCAGCGTCATCCGACCATCGATGACCTTCGACAAAACCTCAATCCGCTGCAGATCACGCTCGCTCATCGCAATCAATCCCATCCGCAATCTCCCACGCCGTCAAAACCCGGGGAGAGTGACATTCTTACATTGCAGAAACAGGACACTTTAACTTTGCGGCTACACGGACGCACAAAACCGGAACAATTGGTGTACACGACGCCGTCGAGATAGACAGATCGGCTCAAAGGGGCAACCGTCTTGCATTGCAACTTTGTCTTGAGTGGTTACAATTCCTTCAGCTTCGAGATATCAAGATTGCTGGAGGAACTGCGCGTGACATTTTGGACCTACTGAACGATGAGATCGAAGAGCTTTGGATCGGCGAAACTAGCATTAGGCGCCTGCGTCATTCCACTCCTCACATTCTCTCCATCCTACGCTCAGACAGTTGCAGGCCGTGCGATCGGCGAGGACGCTTCCAAATTTGTGGCTGACCAGCAAGTTGCTGCATCAAAGCCTGCAGCCAAATACACGACCCTCCAGCTCGCGAGCCCGAACGGAATCGATGTGACGGCGACCTACAAAAACGGGTCAAAGAAGATCGTCCAAATTGAAGCCACCCGGCAGCTTTCTCTGCCTGGAGTATCGGGGCAGTTTGGGAAATTCGAATTCGGAAAAACAAGCCTCTCCGAAATACGTTCTCTTTTTGGCAGCAAGGGCTTGCTCTTCTCAGGCATCGCGCCGGTGACCGCCACGCCGGACGGCGGCGTGACTATTGTGAGCTCTTACGGGGTCGAGGGAACCAGCATCATCGCCTCCTTTGCCTCCAAAATATCCGCATCCTCGCTACGTCAGTTGAAGCGGCGGTTCGGTCAAGACATGTACGCGCACCTCGATGGAGTGGCGTTGCTGGAGTCAACGGTAGTCTCCGACATCGACTACTTGAAAGGCACACGCGGGAACGACCTCGTCTACGATGTAGGGTACGCACCCATTGTGTGGGAAAATGCGATCTCGACAGCTGAAAAACCACGGCAAATCTCGGTCGCGCGCATCTCCCCCTCCCAGCTTCCGGTGCATCGGATCTATAATGGACCTATCAACGCCCCCTTTTTCACAGATGCCTCGGCACGAAACTTTCAGACCCGCATCTCAGAAGGCATGGCGGGCGGCCCGACCTTCGCCGGCGAATATGCCGTAATTGAAGTGGGCTGCGGTACAGGATGCTCCATCGCATATATTGCGAGCGTCAGAACTGGCGAGGTTTCCCGCATTCCCGTCGATGACGACGCAGCCCAGTATCTCGACCTTAAATACCAGATCAACAGTCGGCTGTTGGTCGCGCAATCAGCAAAAGGCGCAGCTTCCAAATGCCACATGCAGTTCTTGACTATGGATGAGGGTGAATGGTTTTCCCTGCTCGAGCACGACGTCGGACCAACGGAGACGTGCTACAACTCGATCGCTCAGAATCTGCGAAACTGACTGGAAGGCGCGGCATCAATGGATCGTGAAGACTACGAGAGAACATTGAGCATCGAACCCGAACTCTGTCCTTGGTTGGCGGGCGCAGTTGCTCGGTTTCACTACCTCTATCCGAACGTCCATCTCAGCGTCAGCGATCAGTCGGTGACATTGGCGACTTCCGATGACCAAATGCCGGCGCTCGTGCAGGATTTCATGTTTTGTCTTTATCGGCAGAAGATCTACAGCGAAACGCTGCCGCTTCGGACGATGCTGATCGAAGGGGTGACGGGATTTGCCAGTCGTTCCGCTTAAATTCCGGCCGCATCAGGATGGGCTCCTTCTCTTCGCGGACGACGCCGGCGGATACTTCAAGTCAGACCATGCCTTCTTGCGCCGCTATGCGTGCGATCAATTAACATCCGGCGACCTCGCGTTCTTGCATGTGAACGGCCACGCCTACAATGCCGTCGGTGATCTCGCATATTCGGGTTTCGAACACCGTTTTGCTGAGCGGCTCTACCTGCCGCGAGAAATGGACTATGTCATTCTAGTCCCTACGCTCAGATGCAATTTGGCCTGCGGCTACTGCCAAGTTTCGCGTGTCAACGAAGCTACTCCGGGCTTCGATTGGGACGACTCCATAGTAGAAGCGGTTCTCGGATTTCTCGACTCTCTCTCGGCCAGAAAAATCAAAGTCGAGTTCCAGGGAGGCGAGCCTCTCTTGCGCCTCGACGTCATCGAAAGGATTCGTGATTTCTGCAGCCAACGATTTGATGCCTGCGAGTTGGTAATTTGTACAAATCTGCAGGAGGTCAGCGACCCGGCCTGGGACCTGCTCGGACGAGACGACGTTTTTGTCAGCACGTCTTTGGACGGCAATCGCATGACCCATCAAAAGCAGCGGACAATCTTGCCAGGGAAGACGGACCAATTCTTCTCAAATCTCGATTTCGCGGTGAGCAGACTGGGGTCGGAAAAAATCTCCGCCTTGCCAACGATTGATCCGCGCAATGCGCCCTCCCCGGAGGAAGTCATCGAAACCTTCCTCAACTATGACATTCGATCCATCTACCTGCGACCCGTAAACTACCAGGGCTTTGCGAGGAAGAAGTTCGACGCACGAGGAAGCGCCGACCTCTGGAACAGGTATCATGCCTCCTTCATCGACGCGCTCGTCGAGCACAATTGGTCCTCTGCGGTCCCAGTCGAAGAATACTACTTCGTCCACTGTCTTCGACGGGTGCTGAGGTCCGGTCATAACGGTCACGTGGATCTCCGCAATCCCAACATTGTCGGGCACGGCTATGTGGTGATCGACTATGACGGCAAAATATACCCGACCGATGAAGCGCGAATGGTCACTCGCATCGGTCAATTCGATATGTCTATGGGAGACGTCTTCAGAGGGATCTCGGCGGAAACGATCGATCGCCTCAACGCTGAAGCGCTCAACAACTTCCACCCTGACTGCGTGCACTGCCCCTACCAAGCCTTTTGCGGGGTTGATCTGGTCGATGACATTTCACGATATGGGCGGATCGACATGCCAAAACACATGACCGACTTCTGTCAGCGGCACACGTCTATCTTCGACAGGATCTTCGCGATGATCTATTCGGATGATCCGAAGGTCAAAAAGACGCTGGCGCTTTGGGCGGGTACATCTCACTTCGATCCGCTTCTTGCCAAGGTTCATCAATGATCAGCCTCCGCCTGAAGGTCGACCCCTTACCGATCGACGAGCCTTTAGTCGTGCGCCTGCAAGCACCGGGGTCACCGGCGCGGACAGATCATGACGCGGTCCTTGCTGAAGTTGCGCCAGATCGCCGCGAATATGATCTCAATGGCTTCTCCTTCGGCGTTTATGGGGTTTCCGACGAAGTCATCGACGGCGACGTCTTGATGATGATGCCAGGCGAAACGACGGCGCACCGCCTCATCCGAGCCGGTTCGGCGCACAATACGCTTTTGGTAACCGAGCAATGCGACCAGCTTTGTGTTATGTGCTCGCAACCTCCCAAGAAGTATCACGCCGATCTCTTTGAGCAGTTCACCCTGGCTGCATCACTTGCCCCGCAGGGCGCAGTGATTGGCGTTTCAGGCGGCGAACCCTTGCTCCATAAGGACCGGCTCTTTTGCATGCTAGAAGAAGTGAAGGCGCGGCGTCCCGACATCGGATTTCATGTCTTGACCAATGCGCAGCATTTTTCCCGAGCAGACTTTGAGAGGCTGCAGCGGCTGGACCACGAACGCGTGCTCTGGGGCGTTCCGCTCTATTCGGCCATACCTGAAAATCACGACCGAATCGTGGGCAAACCGGGAGCATTCGCCAACCTCGAACAGGGATTGTCGATCCTGATGCGTGCGGGGGCTTCGCTCGAATTGCGAACCGTCGTCATGCAGCAGAACTGGCAGGACCTTTCAGCCCTGGCAGACTACGTCTCCACCCGCCTCAACTTCCTGACGGTCTGGGCCATCATGCAGCTGGAGCGGATCGGTTATGCCAGGATGAACTGGAAAGACACGTTTCAAGACACATCCAGCGATTTCGACCAGATTGCTCGGGCGGTCGATATCGCAACGGCACGCGGCATCAAGGCTTCACTCTATAATTTTCCGCTGTGTTCAGTACCGCCCGCCTACCAGGATTTTGCGCCCTCTACGATCTCGGATTGGAAGAGGAAATACCTAGATTTCTGTTTGAATTGCCGCTCCAAGGAAACTTGTGGTGGTTTTTTTCAATGGTATAGTCACACCGAGGGGTTTGAATTTCTGGGGCCATTATGAAATCTCGCCTGTTTATGATCCCGTCACTAGTGTTGGCGGGCTTTTTGCCATCGAAATCTGATGCAATGCCCATCGGCGAGATTGCTTCCAAGAAAGGTCCCGGGACATCGGTGCTCGAGCGCCTCAGGCTGAAGCACATATTCACGCTCGCAGGGCATCGCTCACATAGCTCCCACCGCTCACATAGCTCCCATTCAAGCCATCGATCAAGCAGCGGCGGCGGCTACACATACAGACGCAGTGCGCCAGTCTACTCGCCACCATCTACGGTCTACACGACACCTTCTACAGTGTACACAGCTCCGTCTGGTTCGTTTGCTACCCAACCCAAGGTCTCGGCGACCCCTACTTATCCGATCACTTCTGATCCGGTGACTGCCACGCCGCTCAAAACTCTTCCGGGAAATACCGCGAAATTCAAGCGCATCGTTATGCAGGTTCAGACCGCCCTCACCGCCTATGGTTACTACGAAGGCTTGATTGATGGGCAGGTCGGACCGGCTTGCAAGAAAGCGCTCGTCGCGATGCAGACCGACTACAATCTCAAGGTCACCGGAACGATCACGCCGGATGTGCTCAACACCTTCGGCATCGTCGCGAACTAATCGATCCACCAATTCTAACGATTTTTTGAAAGAACAGACCATGGCCAACCCGTTTGAGCAGCAGCCCTTCGAAGGTGCCGAGTTCGTCGATAACCCGGAACCGCGGTGCCCCTGCCTTCTGCTCCTCGATGTCTCAGGTTCGATGCGAGGAGCACCACTGAAGGAGTTGAACGAAGGGCTCGTCCAATTCAAAGACGAGCTCTATGCGGACTCCCTAGCTGCCAAGAGGGTCGAAGTGGGCATTGTTACATTTGGGCCGGTTTCGGTCGCCAACGACTTCGAAGGCATCCATCACTGGAACCCGCCTGAGCTTTCGTCGCAAGGCGACACTCCGATGGGCCGCGCTATCGAAACCGGACTTGAGATGCTCCGACAGAGAAAGGACTCCTACAAGCAGAACGGGATTTCTTACTATCGACCCTGGGTCTTTCTGATCACGGACGGCGCGCCAACTGATGCGTGGCATGGCGCTGCCAACGCAGTGAAGGCCGGTGAGGCCGAGAAGGCCTTTTCATTCTTTGCCGTCGGTGTGCAGGGCGCCAATATGGAGATCCTGTCGCAGATTTCAGCTCGGCAGCCTTTGGCGCTTAAGGAACTGCGTTTTCGTGATCTGTTCTCGTGGCTATCAAGCTCTCTTGGCTCGGTATCCCACTCGAATCCAGGGGATGCGGTTCCGCTGACCAATCCGGCTACGCCAGAAGGATGGGCATCGATTGCATGACCAACAGCTGGCGATGGGCAGGCGCGCGCTCCATTGGCACCTCGCACATAAGAACGAACACCGCATGTCAGGACTTTGCGGGCGCAAAGCTTTTCATGCGACCAGAGGGACCGATTATTGCCGCGGTCGTTTCGGACGGAGCAGGCAGTGCATCACACGCAGAAGCCGGATCCAAGCTCGTGTGTCTTTCGTTCCTCAGGGCGTGCCGGGAGTTTCTGGTTGCGAAGCCTGTTGCAGAATTGGTCGAAGAAGACGTCTGGAACTGGCTCGATGACATCCGCGAGGCTGTAAACGCCAGGGCGAACTCCATCGCACTGCGCCCTCGGGACTTCGCGTCGACGTTGGTAGCTGTGCTCGCAGGTCCAAAGACGTCAATCGTGATTCATATCGGCGATGGCGCGGCAGTGTGGAAGAAGGCGGGCTCGAACGATTGGGAGGTGCCTTCGTGGCCCTACCATGGTGAATACGCATCTACGACAGCATTTGTGACCGACGATCCGCAACCAAAGCTCAGCTATCTTCGGATCGACGAGGCAATTGACGAGTTCGCCTTGTTTTCGGACGGCATCGAGCGCCTTGTGCTTGAACAAACCACCAGATCGGCGCATGCGCCGTTTTTCAATCGGATGCTGGCTCCCCTGAAAGGCTCAAACGCTGAGGGCCCGGACAAGGATCTCTCCGCGGCATTGAAACACTATCTCGATAGTCCAAGCGTGTGCGAGCGCACCGACGATGACAAATCACTCATCCTTGGCGTCAGGAAATGACAGTCGTGGTGTCATCCGATGGTCGGCGGTTGACGCTAGGCGGCCTGCTCGCGAAAGGCGGAGAGGGTGCTGTCCACCACATCGTCGAGGCACCTGACCTTGTTGCGAAGATTTATCTTCGCGGCAAGGCGGGCGATCGCCGAGAAAAAGTCGAAGCGATGGTTTCGGCTCGTCTGCATCTGACCACGTCCTTCGTTGCATTTCCGGTCGACACCCTGAAAACGCAACGGGGCGAGTTCCTGGGTTTCACAATGAAGAAGGTGAACGGCTTCAAAAGCGTTCATGATCTTTATGGGCCGGCGAGTCGCAAGAGCGAGTTTCCAACAGCAGACGCGAACTTCCTCGTCAGAGCCGCTATTAATCTGGCGCGAGCAATCGCAAGTGTGCATACGACCGGGTGTGTGATCGGCGACATCAACCATTCCGGCGTCCTCGTGTCTGAGAAGGCCCTGGTCACTCTCATCGACAGCGACTCGTTTCAATTCCGTTCACAATCAAAACTCTACCGATGTTTGGTCGGTGTTCCGGAATATACTCCTCCGGAGCTCCAGGGCGCACTGCTCGACAGAACGGATCGCATGCCAAACCACGATAACTTTGGGTTGGCGGTTCTGCTCTTCCAGTTGCTGTTTCTCGGACGTCACCCCTTCGCCGGGCGCTATCGCGGCAAGGGCGATATGGATATTCGGAAGGCCATCGGAGAGGGCCGTTTCGCCTATAGCGAACGCCGCGCGGAAACAATGATGGAGCCGCCGCCGTACGTCCCGGCGCTGGACGACTATGGGAAAGAAGTGGCCCGCGCTTTCGAAACAGCTTTCCGATTGCCCGCAAAACATACGAACGGCCGCCCCCTTGCCTCGGAATGGGTGACGTTGCTTACTTCAGTCGAAGCTGGACTTAAGACGTGCGCCGCCGACCGGGCGCATTCATACGCAGGCAGTCTCTCTTCCTGCCCTTGGTGCTCGATTGAGCGGTCGATGGGGCGCTCGCTGTTCGCCGCGCAGTACTCGCCCACTGCCCCGATCATGGATATCGGCCAACTCCTCACGGCAATCCGTGGCATACCAGCACCCGGGAAGCCGCCCGAGCCCGAGAAAATTGTAGAGCCACTCTTGAGTCTGACAGTGTCCCCCGCGGGTCAGCAAGCCCGATCCGAGAGAAGGGTCACTGTCGTAGCTGGAATTATCGCGATTATCATCGGGCTCTACCTGATGACTTCTGTTCAGGGCTTTTGGGGATCTGCGCTTGTGGCCGGGGCCGGCTTCATGACCCTTCGCTCTCTAGATTTAAAGCGGGCATTTGCCACCAATCACGCGAGCGCCCAGTCGGGTTGGGAGGCAGAGAGAAAGACATGGATAGCGCATGCAGGCCCCGGGAAGTTCGAAGAACGAAGAAATCATTACCTCAACTTAGCCACAGCTCATTCAGAGTTGCCTGCGCAGGAGCAAGCAAAATTGAAGGCGCTGGAGCAGAAAAAGCGTCAACTCCAGATGCAGAAACACATGGAATCGCATCTGATCGAGCGCGCGAAGATCCCTAAGATAGGCGCCGGTCGCAAGGCAACCCTGGCATCCTTTGGCTTCGAAGATGCGTGGGATGTCATGCAGCGCCCAATCACCAATGTCCCGGGCTTTGGCCCGTCGCTCGCCGCAGACGTCATGGGGTGGGCGCGCTCGGTCGAGCGCAAGTTCGTCTTCAACAATGCTATTCCGACGGACCCGCAGGCGATTCAGCAGATCAAGGCCGAAATCGGAAAAAAACGTGCTGAGTTCGAAAGAGAACTTCATCGAGCGCCTGATGAACTTCGCCGTTTGGCCGATGATGCACACAAACTCGTAAAGTCACCCCCTCAGCGGCTCATCGAAGCCTACCAACGGCTGAAGCAGCTCGAGCTTGACATGGGTAGAATCTGATCCATGTCAGCGAGCTATCGAAACTTCTGGATCATTGTGGGCATGACCGTCTCGGCGACGGTGCTCGCAAATTTGTCGGCAAAACCTAAGCGCGCTGCCTCAACGGGTTTCGACGCCAGCCGCAGTGAACCAACTCTACCGACGAGCAGAACGACAGATCAAATGTCGAATTCGTCTGCAATGCCGCAGACTGTCGAAGTTGAGAAAGGAAAGACAAGTCAAAACATCTCTCCCGCCCCTCCGGTGGAGCGTAAGTTCAAGGACATAGATGCAGAGTTTAAGGCATCATTTGACGCCGCGGTCCAGACCGCGCTCGCTATGTCTTCAGCTTCGACGGCTGACCAAGTCGAACAGCCCATTCCAGACGTGCCTGCACCATCGCTGCAGACTAGAGAGATACAATCAAACCCGAAAATCTTCGATTTGGGCGCGAAAACGCTGCCGGACAACGATGCCGGCCCAACTGGTCTCGGTACAGGCGCTACGACAACGAACCTGAATATGCGCGAGGGCCCTGCGGCAAACTACCTTCTAGTCGACGTCTTGGCGACCGGCACCCCGCTCGTCATTCTCGAGCAAGAGAATGGCTGGTTGCGCGTGCGCGATGCCGCTGGCCGCCAGGGCTGGGTCAATGGGACTTACGTTTCGAGAACCTCGAATTAGCAACATTCTGCGTGGCAACGAGGTGACTGTCGCTCTTGATGGGAGCGGGACCTGAGACCCCGTCATTGGGCGTCTGGCGCAGTTGAAGGGATTGGAACCGTCGCCCCAGTTATTCCGAATTCCCTCTGAAACTGAATTGCTCGGCAAGCCAAGTGGTTGGAAGTGGTTGGCCTCTTGCGGTGGCTGATTTGTCGCTCGCTGCGGCCAGCGCGAACGGCCGCCAAAAGCGGTCATCTCGAATGATGCTTGGCGATGACCAACATGGGGCCGATTCCGGCTGACCGGTTTTGGCTATCAATCTCGAAAAGCTGCCGTTCCGCGAAGACCCCATTTCGGTCATTGCGCGTTCTTTGGCCAAATGCCAAAAGCTGCCGGTAGTTTGCTTTACAGAAGCAGTCCAGAATGGCGTGAGATATGTAAACCGTGGCATCGCCTTCGGAGCCTCCTTGCAATCCCCGCCGACCCTCAGTTCTTTAATACACCCCTCTAACCTATAAGCTTAGGGGAACGAAGGAGACGATTGTGCTTTATGATCGGGTTATAAACACTGGGACCATAAATGAACCAGGCGGCAAGCCGACGCCTGAGTACGCGCTCCAGTCTACTGTTAGTTGGATGCGTTCACTGCAGTTTTTGACGCGCGCTATCAACTTTACAACAGCCACTGCTGCCTACCAGAAACTGGGTAAGCGGGACATGGATGTGTTGGTGGAAAACACAGTATTGGAACAGCTCTTTCTTGCCCTCCACCACCTTTCCGCCCTCCAAGCAATGGCAGGCGCGCCGTTACAAGCGGACGTCGCTAGGCTTGGAATCCTAGGCTGGTACTATGGCATCTCCAACGCGGCCAGCGCTATGACGGCAGCCCAGGATGGATCCTTTCAGGAGGATCACTCTGGCACTGCACGCATGTGGGACACTGCCATTGCTGCCCAGGGCCTCGCCATTGGCCCGTTTGGCTGGCGTGTGACGACGTTGATAGAGAAAGATTATGCAGCTGAGGTGGAGGTCTATCGGAACGGCAGTGAGGGGAGTCTGCAGTGGGCGATTGCCTCTGACGCCGAAGCCGTCGGCGCTGCGGCAAGCTATCTCAAGGGTTCAGCAAAATGGCATGCCTGGAAGCAGGAGCAAGCGTTGCGCAATACCCGAGAATTCAAGGCTCTCCAGGTCGACAACTTTCGCACGAAGGCCGCCCGAGAGATGCGCGACGCCAGGCTAGCGGGCCGTCCTATGGGCTTTGTCCATCAAGCTTCAAGATATCGCGGCAAGGCCAACTACAGAGAAGCTCTGTTTTTGGCCTATGGTAAGGGTACAGAAAAGACGCTTCGCGGCTTCGTGTCCGACCAAACCGCTGTCTTGCGTGCATTTCTTGCCATGGCTGGGGCCTTCTGTGCCAGAAAACTGGGCCGACAAACCTGGGACGAGTTCGTCGCCGACGTTGAGGCAAATCGAGCGTTTACTGCCGATGTTAGCGTTTGGAGTTAATCAGCACGGCAGGTCTTCCCGAACCGCCAATGCCAGCACTGCGCACCGCCACAGTTGGAACAGCTCGACGAATTGCTTTCCAGCAAAGGCGAGTAGCGCTCCACCGGCCATTCCGGCCGGAGCGAAGGCGCAATGCTGACAGCGGCGGGGCCGAGAGCGGACTGTCTGCTCCTGGCCACTGTGTAGGTGAAAGCTGCATTAAGCGCCACCGGCTGAGAATAACTGGGTGGATATGTGTAATCCTCGACCACCGTCGCCAGCCTCTTCGAGCTCTGGGAAAAGGAACTGGGCAAGGTCTCGGGAAAATCCAAAACCGCCGAGGCGATCCGGTACGCGCTCACCCGGCGCGAGACGCTGGAACGCTTTCTGAGGGACGGTCGCATCGAGATCGACTCCAACATCGTCGAACGGGCGATCAGGCCCCAAACGATTACGAGAAAGAATAGTCTATTCGCCGGCAGCGAGGGCGGTGGACGAACTTGGGCGACGGTGGCCACCTTGTTGCAGACGGCATTATGCCGCGCGCGGCATAAGCAGGTTTATGCCGACCGGCGAACTATGCCGATTAATCAAGTTTTTGCCAACGTTTTCGGTAACATAGCGATGGCCCAATCGGCATAGCGTAGGGTCTCTCCGTCGCAATTGACGCGAAGGAGAGGACGCATG
>Ga0209282_1002234_pt1 | contig 11088 bp, 9 predicted proteins | sample Mtrugardesep15_FD_187529 | JGI IMG/M metagenome (GOLD analysis project Ga0209282, IMG submission 187529) | Root nodule microbial communities of legume samples collected from California, USA - M. trunc garden sep15 (SPAdes) (version 2) | ecosystem: Host-associated > Plants > Roots > Nodule...
CAAAAAAAAAAAAAAAAAACGACTCCTTTGTTATTTCATATTTCCGTTGTTAATCTTTAGTCACATATGCATTGTGCTCAAAAAAATAAAATAAAAAAAAGTCACATATCCATTGAATAATTGTAGAACATTGAGTGTCGTAAGTTTAGCTCAGTTGATAGCTATCATGAATAATTTATGCAGGGGCTAGGGTTCGAACCTCAGATTCCCACTTCTTCACACATATTGTGTGTGAATCTAGCCACTAAACTACTTAAAATAAATATTATCGAACATTGAATTTCTTGAATTTTACATGGACTGCTTGACTAGAATTATTAAGATTCAAAATAGCTAAATCATCTTTGAAAGCTGAAGCAACATGTTCTAGAGTAGTATTATGCATGACCTGTTTTCCAACATAATTTTATTACTTCATTGAATTAGTCAAATCGTATCTTAATGAATTTTAATTAAAAAAAATATACGTCCCACTCAAAGCTGAATTCTTAGTTACTTTTCTTTTTGAGAGAAGCTGAATTCTTAGCTTCTAATAAGTATTATTTATTAATAAAATCAACATTTTTAATTTCTTACCATGTAATAGGTGTGTTGGACAGGTCATGAGTTTTTTTCTCTTGAAGGAATGGGTCATCATGAGTTATGACTTCTTTTTCTTGACAAGTTATGAGTTATGACTTATGACGTATATATTGGTGTTAAGGCCATGTCTTTAAGAATGATTGTATTGGAAGATCTGTCATACAAATCTTTCGGCATTTTTGAATTTTGAGTATCTTGTTCTTTGGGTTATATATACGAGGATGTATACTATAAGAATGAATATTTTATATGAGAATGATGAGAATAATTAACAACCATCAGATCAAAAATAAATAGTTGCGATTAAAAAATCTCATTTTAATAACGTGTCTTTCTTTACTCAATTATTTCTACTGAATCCTTTTCATCTTCTTCCACCATGTAAATCAACATGACCGTGAATCCCTCTTCAAACGTTACTGATTCCCCTTTCTCATCTTTCTTACTAAATTTTCAAAACGTTTGTGCAATTGAAGCGGGAAGTTTCAAACGTTTGTGCAATTGATTTTCAAAACCTTTTCTCAAAACTAAAAACCTTTTTTCAAAAAAACTTATCTCTTTGAGAGATCTGTTTTTAGGATTTTGTTACTATTTTCGGGTAACTTGATTTCTAAAAACACCAAGTTGTTTGTGTATGCATTTGAGAAGTGGTAAATTTATGGCTCGTGCCAATTCTAACTCTTCACAAGCACCATCTTTACAAGCGACTACTCCGTCAGGAGATTTAAACGTGTCTACCGCCGTGGGGGAAACCATGGCTATGCTAGTTTCGACGAAAATGGGAGTAACCGCTCCCTCAACCGTTTCGACGTCCACACCAATGACACGACCAGAAATGGGAACATTTGTGCCCCCATTCACTACTGGTGTTCCTTTGTCCACTAGTGTCCCAAGTTCTCCTCTTCCTTCGGTCAGGCTCAGGCTTGATGATCGAAATGTAAGTATGCAAAACCTTTCTAGGGAACAATCGTATGATATGCCAACTTCAATGATGGCGAACATACAAAATAGTGCGTCTGTATTTGCACACCAAGCAAATCCTTCACAATTCACAACGCACATAGTCCTTCTAGTTCTAGCGTTTTTGGTCGAAACTCTCTATCAGCCTTAACTACTGATTCGATGAGATCGTTAAGGCAACAAATGGACAAGAGTAATCACGAAATGGTTAATTTGTTAACACAATAAATTGGTATAGTGTTTTATCCTTTAATACAGGACACAAACCGGAGTTACCATGCCCTAGCCACACAAATGGAGAGAATAACAGATTTCTTTGCCCCTCCATAACCTATTCATCAACCGATTCCACAAGTACAAAACCCACAACCGTTACGGTTGATCGGACTAATGGTTCAGAGGCCACAACATGTTCCTCAACCCCAACTTGTCGAACCAATCGTTCAAGTCCAACCTAAAGTGGTCTTAGTAAATAGGAATCATTATGAAAATGAAGTTGTTAGAAATGTCCAACAACAAAACATAAGAGTACATAACAATATAGCCAATTTAGTCAAAAACATAATGGCTCAAAATGGTTTAAATATTGGTCTACATAGGCCAAATTTTGTTTCTCCTTTGTCGGATTTGGTATTGCAATCTGAACTTCCTAGGGGTTACAAAATTCCTAAGTTTACTAAGTTTGCAGGAGATACCAGTGAGTCCATCGTCGAACATATTGCATGATATTTGATAGAGGCAGGACATCTAGCAAATGATGAGAATTTAAGGTTGAAATACTTCCCAAATTCTCTAACAAAGAATGCCTTTACGTGGTTTACCACACTTGCACCACATTCGATTCAACATTGGACTCAATTAAACAGACTATTCCATGAACAATTTTACATGAGCCAGTCTAAGATAAGTCTAAAAGAATTGGCGAGTGTCAAGAGAAAACTTTCCGAATCAATTGATGATTATCTCAATAGATTCAGACTGTTAAATGCAAGATGTTTCACTCAAGTGCCTGAACATGAGAGATATGGCCCAATTGGCCAATAGAGTTCGACATGTCGAAAGACTAAGGGCTGAAAAAGCCAAAACTCTGAAGTATCACCAGAAAGAAAAGGTTGCTAATGTCGAGTCAAACGAAAGCGACCAAGAATTCGACATAGCCATAATTATTATTTGGTACATAACACCTCACGTTGCTCCCTTTTCAGGGATCTGGTTCATAAAGGTCTCATTGAAGGCAGGCTAAAGTTTAGAGACAAGTTAAAGTCTTAGATGCAAGTAGACTTTGATCCTTTGAAGGATGTGGATATGATGTACACTGAGATTGCAGGTTGCAACATGGTCGAAGCTATTGTTGAAACCGTCGAAAAGTTAACTGTCAAAGCAGAGGTAGAAACGAAAGTTGATGTTGCAGAATGCCAAATGGTGGACATTACCAAGGAACCACAAACCGTCAAAGAGACTATCACCAAGCCTCCATTCGACGAGAAATTGAAGGCAGCCTACCCTACAATTGAAGAAAAATTGATTGATTTCCTCAATCGATGCAAACTGAAGAATGAGGTAATGCTATGCCCTAGATGTAGTGTTGTATTCGACAAAGAGGTCACTAAAATCCTCGAAAGTGTCATTCCAAAATCTAAGAAAAGAGGAAAATGGTCTGGTGATCATATACCAAAGTTCTCTTTTACTAAGAGTTATATCCCTTTCATCAATAACTCTTCGACCACAAATTTTGTTAGTAAAAATGGTCAAGGAAAAGTTTTTGTTCCCCATGCTAATGCACCTGCTCAAAGGTGGGTTCGTTCGACTCATAAAAACGTGCAGCATGGAAGGAATAATATAGTGAAAGGAGGCACCAGTACTATTGTTAATAAAAATGGTGCTAACTTTGATTCGAAAGGATAAAAAAACTATGCTTACAACAACAATTACAAAGGGAAGAACCCTTCGACAAGGACTTAATGGAGAAGGTTTCATAGGTCCAAGAAACATGTTGTTGCAAGCTTCGAAGATGAAACTGTCGACCCAAAGGGTAAACAGGAAATGGTCGAAGCATTTAGAAGACCAGTGAAAGAGAGTTTGTCTCTCCCTCCCGTCAAAGGGAATCCTAACGAAGATGATGGATTGGATTTAGAGATCATCGATTCTGATCCGGACTTCGATGTCATATGAAATGTGGTGTCTATTTTGCCAGCTAAATATGATATGGTATCTGAAGTCGACGATGCAGAGGAAGATTTCGACCTCAAAGACATGGAGAAATACTGACCCATGTGTTACTAGGTAATGAATGATGGCAGTGAAAGTGAACAAAAAGCCACATTTGATAAGCCTGGTAGCTCTATGAAAAACCATCTCAAACGATTGTTCATTCAAGCCAAAGTTGATGAAATTGGTATCAAAAAAGTGCTGGTTGATGGTGGTGTTGCTGTAAATTTGATGCCTCAATTCTTACTCAAGAGGATTGATAAGTCTAACAAAGAGTTGAAGCCTCACAAAATAATTCTATCGAATTATGAAGGAAAAGCTGGTCATTTCCTTGGCGCTCTCCAAGTGAATCTAACTGTGGGAACTGTGGTGAGATAAACTTTGTTCATGGTAGTCCCATCGAAGGCCAACTTCAACTTGCTATTAGGAAGAGAGTGGATTCATGGGATAGGTGTTGTTCCCTCATTCATTCATCAAAGAATCTCGATCTGGAGAGATGATGGTACAGTCGAAAACATTGAGGCTGACCAAAGCTATTTTCTTGCTAAAGCCAATCAGATTACAAGAAAGACTTTCGACAAGAGTTAAGCAAATATTGCTCCATGTTCATCTGCAGAGTCTATTTGCACCGACCAAGTAGAGGTAAGTTTTGTAAGGCTTCACCCAACTCATGGTTTTATGTGGGAAAGGGAGACTCCAGACACATAACCTAATATGGAGGATTTGAATTCCCTAACCTTAGGGAATGACGAAGATCACATATGAACAAAGTGCTTGAAACAAAATTATGGCTTAATAAGCCGAAAGTGAAATCAAGAAAGTCCTAGAGTCTAGATTGTAACAAAAGATGGTTAAAAAAACCATTTAGTAGAGATGCTATCGTAACAACTTCGAGAAAAGCCTGAGAAAATAATGGTTGATTGGCCATGAAATTGATTGTATCTTTGACAAGGAGTTTATATGATTCCTTATTAAAATTCAAATGGTGAAATTTGTCACTAGTTTCCTTGAGATCCAAAGTTTTGGGATGGGAACCAGAGGGAGTAATAGAAGTTAAAATTGATGTAATTCCGATTCAATTCCTCTCGACAAAAATTGTCAATGACAACTTATGGGGGCAAGAAGTTATATTTATTTTTTTTAGATTTTTGTTATGAATTTTGGTTTGTTTGCAAGCTTTGTTGCAAATTTTACTATCTTGAAATTTTTTGCCATTTACAATTTGTCAAGAGAACTAGTTTCTTTTGATAACGTGTTCGAAATAAAAGGCACATATTGGAAAATATAAGCCTGTTGTGTGAAAACAAGAGTAGCACAAAAATAAGAATTTTGATGGACACAAACATACGGCTTTGTTTTAGCAAAGCAATGCAAACATTGCCGAAATAGTATAAAATTGGACTTTATTATGTTATAAGATAATGCATAACAACACCAAACAATAGGAAAACAAAGACATAAAGGAATCGAAATGGCATTTTTTCTTCATTAAAGTAAAACCATCTAATGGGCCAAAGTACAAAATTTCGAACACAGGTTACACTTACTAGTGTTTCGACACACCAAAAAGGTTTTTTGGTCTTAAACGAAGCTAAAACCTTGCGTCTTCTAAAAAGCGAAATGAACGAGGAACCAAGCAATTTTGACATCAAGGCGACATAGAAAGCAGAGGTCTGTTGTCGAATACTCTTCGGCATCTCTGGGAAGAGGCCAAAAGATGTTAGGTATTCTCCCATGGCCCTTACAAGTCCCCTTAGAATTGCAAGTAAATCAACGTTTCACGCTTGGCGGCAAAGACCTCGTCCAGCAGTGCCCCCTAAAGAAAGGTATGTCATCGACGTTCGTTAAGGCTCGTCCACATTCAGCGAGTTGTTTAGGATTGAAAAGATCCATGAAGACAGGAAGAACTTCATTCATGGAAAAACCATCTATAGCCAACACCTTCAATCTGAGGTCGAAATACTTAGCGTTATCTGACCCATGAGAAGCTGCCTCCCTGAGAATGAGATTTATTTCCCCTAAGTCAGTATTGTCTCGCTAGAGCATTTGGGCCGCGGATTCCACATTATACATCCCATGCCCACTTTGAGATATCTGACCCATGAGCTTGCACTTTCTTCGCTAGGGGAATGATCAGTAAGGTACCACAACCAGCTGTGGGGTAAGACCCTAAAAACTGCTTTTTCATGAGTAAGTTGCTAATAGAAAGGGAAAGCAGTCTCAAACCAAAGAAGATTTTCAGCCCCAAACGCCGCTAACTTCTTGATGATCATGAGCAATACATCTCTTGGAAGGTTATCCATCATTGAGGAGATGATTTTAACTCGAAGGGATGGAGAGTGTGTGAAGAAGTGGAGTTTAAGAGCAAAAGCAACTTTGCAACTGAACTTTATAAGCAAGGGAAGCAAGTGGGAATCTTTCATCTACTGCAAATCAATAAATGCCGAGTAATATGGTAGTTCATGGAGTTAGTGGAATCGGAGATTCATGAGAAGAATGAATTGATGAGCAGGGGGCACCATAATGGAAGAATCGGGAAAACCACACTAAATCTGAGGGCAAATGGTTTTGTGGACGCGTGGCAGCCAAAAAGAGATAATAGGACACCACTAACTATTTAACTACCGAAGTGGTGGCCCACAAGATTTTGAAGTCATGGGTTGTGAGAGGGAACGTGAAAAGACTACTCTCATGAGATCGTGATCACTATGACGTCATGTTTGTCTTTAAAAATGCCAATCTTCTCATTCTAAAATGTTTTCAGTAAAAATGGCATTTTGGGGGAAAATTTGTTAGCCTGCAATTTCGACAGGCTCATTTAATAAGGTCAATATTTAGTTGACTTTTATCTTTGCAGGAATCAAAGGCTGTCTCATTCCAAATCGAGGGTTTCGACGAGACACAAACCTAGTGTTAAGAATTAAGAGTTTAACAGAACAAGGCCAAAGGCGCGATGCCATCAAAGTCAAGCAAAGGCAATCGAAGCGGGAAGTTTCAAATTCAAGCCAAAGGCGGTTTCTTTAAGTGGAAACGTGGGGACAAGCGGTTGTCCAAGATGGAGGAAGTGTTGATCATGGGTTTAGGCTTTTTCTAGTTATTTTCTTTATGTATAAATAAGAGTTTCCCAGTCGAAAAACGGGTCGCAAATCATTTATAGAAATTCTACAACACTCAAACTACCGGCGCATAGGAAAATGAGTTATAGAGAATGTATGTAAAATGATTTTTCGTACCACTTTACTTTTAATAGAATGCATTTTATCTTTCCTTTAAGTTTATGCATTTAAACTTTTACCTTTTTGCATGTATCCTCAAACCTGTCGAGAGACAATGCCTTTTTTTACTCTAAAACCGTCTTGCCCTCTAGGTAACCTGAGTGCACTTCGTGGCCTATTTTTCAAACTTTTTTCCTCGAAACCTTTGCACAACATGTCCTGGGATTTCTAGTTCGGTCCCGCTTGTAATAATCAGAACTAGCCCGTACTTTGCCGAAAACACGGGTAAACAGGGGCAAGTACAAAGTTTTCGTTATTGAAATTCCATTTTAACTTCATCAAAACAAATATCAATCAAAATCAACTAAAGAGTTATTAATTATTCCCTCCATATTTTTATAAGCATCCATTATCTATTACTAATTAGCAGTAAACTTGACAACAAAAGCCGTACCTGCAAGTATTTGCCAAACTCATCCTGATTTGACGGATTTTCTCCCTTTGATCGTGTTTATGTATGAGTTTGAGTTTTCTCCTATTTCAAAACGTGAGTATGGGACATGTAACAAAGATATTCGTACCCACCCCAAACACATACCCTAATCCATCTCAAATCCTTTTATATAAATATAAACTCAAATTTTAAATCATTTGACTCACATACTCAGAGTGTTAGACAACACTCAATCACTTCTCCAAGTTCTCTCTTCTCTTTATATAAATTTTAAATGGCATAATGATCTGGTTTGTACTTGTTTTTGTCCTTTTGATAATTTGGAATTATTAGTTAAATTAGAACATTGATATTTTGGCTATATATTGATATACCATGTTATTTGGTTTGATAATAGGGATATTATAAAATATGTAATTCATATTTGAAGGAGGAATCAAATTAATATTCGGTAAAGGAAATGTTAAAGTGAGCATATTGTTGGATAATGCATTACAACATTACTCTTAGAGCCAAATGCAGGGACTGGATGGGACAGAGATACCGGAACCCATTAGAGACAAGGATGCAATTCAAATTCTCACCCCTGTTGGATATGGGTAAGGTAACAGGTAAGTACATGAGAGTCAAAGATAGAGATGTGTAAGATAAAACCCGTTCCCACCCCGTACCATTTTTATTCCTAAGTGAAAATGTTTAAAATGTAATATTAAGAAATTTACTTAAATATTTGCTCATTTTAAAAAACACTCACAAGTATAGAAAACATTACATAATAAACTTGTGGGATAACTGTAACATCCAAATTTGAGTATTAATAATTTAAAACTTTTTTATCTTAAATAAAATTTTATGTTTAAAGTTTCAACTTAAAAACGCCAATATAATTTAATTACCTTTAATCACTTTTTTACAAGCAATACGTAAATGACACTTTCTAAAATAAAATGAATGAATAAACTCTAAATTAGTCTCTGATTGTGATCAGACATTTGATGATACTTTAAACTGACTTATAACTGAAAAAATAGAATCAACGTGGGGTGAGATATTGACTATCTCTGAGCTTCTCAAGTGGGAGAAAACACAACATTGCCATTGAACAAGATTATTAATGAAAATATAAATATAGATGAAAGTTTAAAATACGATCAATAAGAAATTCATTAGTTAATTAAATTCGAAATAATATATATAGACACACACACACAACTATTTGTTTAGGTCACCAAACATGGGAAGACTCTGATAACCTACGCTATTCTCATAAATTATTTGGTAAAGTGGAGATAGATTAACTCAAATAAACAATTTTACGTTTACCCCTTCTTACACGCTCTGTTATAGACAGAAAATTCAACTAGATAGGGCAATCCCATATTCTCACTTAATCCTAAACATTCAACTAAACATTTTTATAAACAAGAGCAAAATAGCTTGTAAAAAAATTCACATCAACATCAATGGAACATTTAACATTTAGAGGACAAGAAAGACAAGTCTAACTTCCCTTATTACAGGTCAACCATTCCAATTCTTACCATTCTAATCATATCAATTCACATGTACTTAAATCATAATTCTTATTTCAACATGATTCATCATTTCAAAATTTGTTACAACAATAATGTAAGCTAACTGGATTTTACTTATTAATTAAACTCTAAAAAAATCCACAAATTTATATATATATATATATATATATATATATATATATATATATATATATATAACACAATATCGTAAGTTCAATAATGATGTCAAAGTAGTGCAATTTGGCACAAAAAATACATACAAACAATTAATCTCAACTATCGTACAATCCAACATATTTAAGCATGCATCAATATTCATATTCTTAAATATATCATGCATACACCATGAAACTTATTTTACTTTCATAAGTTAATTTCAATATCCCATAATCCCAAAATTAACAAATAAAAGATTTATGCATGAGGAATGAGGGAGAAGGAAACCCACCTCAATTTAATGATGATATTTGCTCTCAAAGCTTGTTTCTTCCTCCAATTTCTAACTTTTGCCCAAATTCTTCTTCTTTACCAACTTAAAACCCTGGACTTTTCTTGATTCCTACTTAAAACCCTAGAACTTTCTTGATTCTCATTATTTCATCCCTCTTTTCTCTAAATTGGTACTATCTTTTTCCATTTATCAATTGCATGTGGCTTTTTGTTGGAAAAAAGTGAAAACTTTGATGATAGTATGGTGATTTAATGGTGATAGTGATGTTGTTGTTGTTGAGACCAAGAGTGAGGCAGAGGGAGAAGAGGAAAAATGATACAAATTCTTGTTTTCCTTTGTTTCAATCCTTTATATAGGTGTGTGGACCAACTATCGGTTTTTTCCCTCATTTAACACACTAATTCTCTTAAAGTCTATTATAGGTTTGGGCCATTATGAGTTGGACTTGGTTAAAATTCTTGCTCCACTGTCTAATGTTAAAAAGGGCAATGTGAAATATATTTATCTAAAAGAATTTGTGGGTTATTACAATAACATAATTCAATGTGAAATAACTTATTTAAATCAAAATAGTACAAATTCCAAAGTTTGTAATATTGTAGAGAGTTGACTACAATAAACCCAAATGTCAATAGAAACTTAGTCGATTGACTTGTTAACATGATATAAGAAACTACTATATATTGTGACAACGACATGATTTTCACCCATTCTCTACATCTTCGTCTTCTTTTTGTTGGTCTATATAGCGAACAAGCAGGTGTGCTAGAGGGGGTGAATAACGTTTTTCAAAATTCAAAAGATATTAGCAAAAGTGTGATTAGAAAACGTATGACTTTTCAAATTCATGCACAATAATGATAACAAAAATTAAGACAATGATTAAAATACTAAGATTCACTATTGAATTGTGAGGTTCATATGATAAGTCTTAATATGCATAATCAAATATCAATAATCAACAATGAAATTCACAAAACTAGACAATCTCAAACCAAACCTAATTGCAATAAAACAAATTAAAACTAAGGAACATATGTTTATGAATTAATGATTTGAAACCTAACTGAATTTCAATTGTGATGAGATTGAATTTGAAATGAATGAATTAAAATTAGGTTAAGTTTTGAAAGGTTCACAGTTAAATCAACTAGATACAAACATTAAAATTCATATACAACAAATAAAGAAAAATCAAAGAGGAAAGGGAAAAGAAGCACAACATAATTTTTATGGTAGTTCGCCCTTTGATTCTTGCTTTAGGTTACATCTACTCTTCTTGATAGAAAACGTCTATATCAATGACTTCTAATATTGTTGAAATTTGATTATTAATCTGTCTAGTGAGAATGGTTGAGTGACAACGGTGACAGAGAGTGCTCCGGTGTGATGGTAACGGCTTCCGGCACAACGGCGATGAGTCTTCGCGGTGGAATGAAAGGTACCTTCAGGCATGTTAGCACTCCAACGCTCAAGTCAGTAATGCAACTGATAGAGAGTGTGTTAAAAGTGTTGTGAAAAGTGATGTGTACCTTGAGGGTGAAGCAAGTCAACCCTTGTAACGCCCCAATTCTATTTAATTATTTTTAGTTGATGTTTGAGTATTTTTATTTGATATATATGATTTATGTGAATTATATGACCTTTTGGTGTGGTGTGTGTATTTAAATAATTATTTGTGTT
>Ga0209282_1002235_pt1 | contig 11088 bp, 4 predicted proteins | sample Mtrugardesep15_FD_187529 | JGI IMG/M metagenome (GOLD analysis project Ga0209282, IMG submission 187529) | Root nodule microbial communities of legume samples collected from California, USA - M. trunc garden sep15 (SPAdes) (version 2) | ecosystem: Host-associated > Plants > Roots > Nodule...
TAAAAGCACCCATGTGAGGAGAACCAAAGCGATCCATGTGAAAACCTGGATACATTTCTTCAGTCCATGGACAAAATAAAGCACCTTTTTCTTCAACAAAAAGTTCATTTCAATCAAGAAAACGACAATGTGCGTGAACCATTTGGTAACTAACATGCCACAAAATGTCACCATCACAAGCATACACCACCTCCAAAGCCCCAAACTCCAAATCTCCGTCCTTCTTAGTTCATCAACTGTTAAACTAGCCAACAAGCTACCCGTGATGCACACAAACACGAACAACTCGATCAAAACCTTAGTCGTTAGTCTCTTACGCTTGCCTTTACTAAATTCAACTTTCTTGTATATGATTTCATCAGGATCCTCGCCAGCAGGACCTGGAGATGTCATCAAAGGTGTTCTAGGAGTGACGACAGAAGTAATCGAAACGGTTCTATAAACTGTTCCGGGTTTGTTATTCGGTGAACGTGATGCTTTATATGGTGAAGTAACAGCTAATTGATCTTGCAAATTTGAAGAAATAACATTCTCTTCTAAAAGGGTTCCATCAATAGGGTAAGGTTGTTCACCAAATCTTGATTTGGGCTTAGAGAACACTGATCTTACAAGAGTTTTTCTAGGGGTAAGGTTTTCATTTGTAGCAGGAACCTTTGGGGGCTTGTTTGGGCTAGGAATGAACCTTATTTCAGGGGAAGCACAGTTTAAAGGTGGTGACTTTGTAGAGTGGCGAGGTGAACATTCAACTCCTTTCAACTCATGATCATGATCTTGGCCATGGTGATGGCTATCTCCTCCCACATTTGAAATTGCCACCACCACTTCTGTTTTCTTCTCCATCATGCTCACTTCACCACCTTAATGCTTATTATTCCCATCCATTCACAACCCTAAGCATATCACAAAGATATAAACTAGTGGAAATTAATAAACTAACTAACTTGGCCATCATAATTATTACTAGAAATGAATTTAAAAAGAAACACAATCAGAAAATTTTCAGCTATAGTATTAGAATATAAATAAATAAAACACAAGAGGAATATTATATATAGAGTATGAAAGAAAAGAGATCAAGTGGGGGTGTGTGTGTAACGGTCTGACAGAAAGTTAGCTGGCAAAGGTTGAAACACATGTATGTATGAATGAAGCAGTTCACACTTTGTACTAAAAATCTAGTGGGGACACTTTCTGAATTTGATTTAGATTGAGAGATATAAAGGGTAAATGTACTTACATATGCATAAAATTGTTAAACAACGATATCAGGCTACTGCATACTGCACCGACTTTTAGTGCAAATGGTTTATGTTGTCTAGCACCTCTGGTTCTCTATATATAAAACCATATGACATAACGGTTATAATTGAATGACAGTGTACAAAACTTTTTTTTTTTTGAGAGGACAGTGTACAAAACTTATATGTTGATACTGTATATAAATTAAATTTATTCGTATAGAGATGTCAATAATACTTAACTACAAATTAGACAATATGTTTTTTTGGTAGAAGACAAAACTTTAAGAAGAATTCATTTCTTAAATTTATTCAATAAAATAATGTATCTAGATTATCTTAAGAGTTACAAAAAAAATCTAATAATCGAGACAGGAGGGGGTACAACATTATTCTCTATCCTATATTTGTTCGAACAAATCAATATCCTATTTTATTTTTTTTTGGAACAAATCCATATCCTATATTTTAATAAATAAAATATTGAGATTGTAGGAGCAAGATCTAAAAGTAAGGGACGAGAAACTTCGACTGTGAATCTCAAGAAAGACCAATATAAGTCTAAAGGAAGTTCTTAATAGAAAAAAAATAAAAGATTTGTTTAATATATGCAATTTTGTACATATTAAAGGAATCAAAATTAATAATGTTTTATTAAAAATTATATATTTATCATAAAACTTACAAGTTTTAATACAAACTTACTATTTTTAACTTTTTAAATATTTAAATTTATACATGATAAACAAACTCATCTACATTTTATAATCATTTTTCCTCTCGAAATAAGTGTGAGTACATTCATAATAATCCTATACTTATCTTCCACACATACTTAATAGCTTCTTCTACCAATATCATATACCCCTCCGGTCCTAGATATAAAAGTGTTTTTTATTTATTTATTGAATAATTAATGTGTATGGTAAAGTGTGTGCATACACAACAAACACCATTAAAAAAGTAAAATAAAAACAATAAAAATGAGGAAGATCAATAAGTCTTAACTTAACTAATAAAAAAATACTAAAATTCTTAGATTAAATGTTGTGACCGGAGTTTAAACTACGATTCTTCAACTTATAAGTATGAGTTTGTAGTTATTGTGATTTCATCTATTAAAGAAAGTACTAATAAAGAAATTTTCCGCTACAAGTCTAAAGAAGCAAAGGCGACAAAAAGTATGATACATTGCCACCAAGAATACCTTTGGTGGACATTGTTGAGACAAAACTCCTAGAGTGGAGATATGCATACTATAATTAATATATTCAAATCACTTGTCATCACTTGTCACAAACTAACTCATTGGAAGCAATTACTCTCAAAGGAAAAAGATCGGGAGCAATTGAATAGGATGTATCCACCTATGAAAAAAATATGTATCCACCTCAAATCACCTCATAGGGTATACATTTGATGGAAAAATTACACGGAACGGATCCTTCTACTAAAAAAATAATGCAAGGAAGAGGAAAGTATGGTTGAGTTGGATTTTAGGACTTGACATAGTTAGGTAGTATTTAAGATTAATGAGTGTTTATAGAAGTCATTATACTAATATTCGGAGTTAAAACATGGATCATCTTTCTTATTAATCGGACAAATCTTCATTGATGAAATATAATAAAACAATTTTAAATGATTTTGATCTTTAATTTAGTTAGGACGATATAATCAATAATTAGGTTAACGTGGAAAATAAGACACAAATTAGTCGTTGAATTATTATTTTTTGGAAATCATAAAAGTTGGATGACTAAACAAAAAATAAAGAAGTTTTTTTTTTTAACAATAAATAAAGAAGTCATTATTATATTCATTTGCAATTTTACTCCTTTTGGTCACATTTATAAACAATTATTCTTTTTTCACACTCATTACATGATTGATGTATTTGAACTATATTATAGTTCAGATGAATCTATTATTCAATAAATCTAAAAAAACAGTATTTGCTTATAAATGTAACTGGATGAGTATCTCTTTAGGGTTAATATTGATACAAAATTTTCACCGCCGCGTAGCAGTGACTTATCTCCATCATGGAACATGTGTGGTACAAAAAGTAGATTCTCACCTCCTATTCATATTTTTTCCCGCATGAGTCGGGAGTCGAACCCCTGACCATATGTTTAAGGAGCTCAAGTCTCTTACTGAACCAATTTATTGGTTACATTTTTATCTTTCTATTTCATATCCGGTGTGAGATGCAAAAGGTATAAGGTTAATTTTCTGGTTGAGGTGTAAAAATCGAATCAATGCATGATTAATCAAAATAACTAATTCACACAAAATTGAGTTATCTCTCTTATCTTTTTTATTTTATTTTTTGAACAGATTGGGTTGATTGTTTGTGATTCATGTAGAATTGAAATTGGTTATTTCAAAAAAAAATTGTAGAATTGAAATTGGTGACCATTTAAACTGCAAAGATTTCAATTTTTAAAGCAGCTTCCTTGGAATCGAACAGAGGCCGAAGAGGTGGCAGAATTTATTATTGTCTTAGGACATAAACGACGTCGCTTGGAGGTGAAAACAAAAAACAGAAAGCGAAAATACTGTATATAAAAATAATAATAATAATAATAATAAATAAATAAAAAACGCCGTTGCCGGGGATCGAACCCGGGTCACCCGCGTGACAGGCGGGAATACTTACCACTATACTACAACGACCCATTTGTTAGTGGTGTCTCAAAAGATTTTTAAATAACCTCCTAATTTTTCTAATACGTTCAAGGCATAAAACAATGCATTGAATTGATGAAGATATAGTTTAGAATGCAGCAATTACAGACGCAGATCGTTATGGTAGACTAGGCATTCATGATGATGTCCGTATGACATGGTCAGAAACCAAACCACCGTTTTTTGCGATCAATTATAATCCACTAGGAAAACATACTCCAGAAAAAAATGGAATTAGTGGTATATATACATATGATTTGTAGTATATTGTATTATGTATATGATTTCTATTTGCATTATTATTTATAATAGGTGAGATTTTAGAGATGGTCAGAGAAAATAACACAGAAAAATACATTTGGCCCTCTGAGGTGTTTCAGAAATATGATATTGAATTTGTTCAAGTGATCCCTATTAGGATATTTCTTAAATTGAAGACCCATCCGAGTGTTCGACACAATGGTGTTCCATCAAGAAAAGCAAAATGTTTGCTTCAGCCAATTGAATAAACTAAATTCACTCAATTTAGGTAAAAAAAGTTCAGCTCATACTCTTCAGAGGACAGTGTACTCTTCAATTCATTGCACAATTCTATGTTATACTCCTCTTTCTCTTCACTTGCTTTTTTGGAATGATCATCAGCTAATCTATCCTTCCCTTCATATGCTTTGAACAATTAATATATGGATTCAGTGTAACATTCTATTAATTTGTGAATAATATCTAATGGTGGAGTTAGCATAACTTTTACAAGGGAACCACGTATAAAGAAAAAGGCTTAATTGCATAATTAGTCCCCTAACTTATTTGTTGTTTTTGATTTGGTCCCTTATCTTTAAAAAAATTCAATTTAGTCCCTCATGTACACCTCCGTTAGTGAAGTTAGTCCTCACCGTTAGTCCTCCGTTAAGGGGATATTTCAGATATGATTTCAACCATTAGATTGTAGGACCATTGTATGTAACGGTGAACCACCAACACCAAATCCTTCATCATCTTCTTCATCAACAACTATTTTTTTTTCATATCCTTCATTTTTTTCATCCATCTCCTTCATCATCTTAAACAAATCCAGAAAATCAATCATTGCAGATCCCTACCAATATCACTGGATTCGAAATTAAAGATCCAACATAAACTTAAAACCATTTTATGAACAACACAACTAATTATTCTCCATCAGAAGCCATTGTTCCTCATCCCTACGTACTAACAACAACCACCTAAAATCCAGATTCAACCCATCAAAACATTAACAACAACAGCAACAACACAACAACATCTGAAGGAAAAAACAGAACTGGAAAACGAACATATTCAACGACAGCAACAACATATTCAACCTATTCTTATTAAAGTTTTAGATCCATGATTTCTGGGTAGAAAATGAACATGATTTGTGAAGTTTCAGATCCATGATTTTTGGGGTAGAAATTGAAATAAAACGTACAGGAAAACGAACAAGATTTGTGAAGTTTCAAATCCATGATTTCTGGGTAGAGATTGAAGGAAAACAAAAAAAATATTCCAGAATTTGTAGTTGAAGGAAAACGAATCTTGGCGGTGGTGGTGTAGTTGTATCTGGTAGTGGAATTTGAAGGAATTGGAATAGAGAAGGAAAGGGGACGAAGAAGAAAAGAAAAGAAAAAGGAAAGAAAAATCGATAACGTAGACAAGGAAAAGGAAAGAAGAAGAAAAAGACAAGTTGAAAAAAGGAAAAGGAAAGAAGAAGAAAAGGAAAGGGAGCTAGTTTTATTTAAGTTTTTTTTTTCACTTTTTATGTTTTTATTTGTATTTACTAGATTTTGTTTTGAAAGTATATGAAGATCATGATGAAGGTGATGAAGAAGATCATGGTAGAAGATGAAGAAAGGTTAAAACAATTAGATGCTGGTATTTCACCATAAGATATATTAGACCTTCGTGATCCTACAGTCCTTAGTTTGAGAAAAAGATTGAACGGTTAACATTAAAAATTTAATAGGGTCTATTGTTGACCAACATTGTATGTGTTTCACGTTAGACATTTAGAGTTAAAGTTAACGGATCGGGACCAAACTGACTGACGGAGGTAATTTGAGGGACCGAAAAGGAAAATTTTAAAGTTAAGGGGCTAAATCGAAAACAACAAATAAGTTAAGGGATCATTTATGTAATTAAGCCAAAGAAAAATAAAATATACTATTAAAATTAAGGTTAGTTATTTATTTTTTTATCCGTATAAATATATCAACTTTTCATTTTAGTCTCTCTAAAAATTTACTTTAACTTTGAGTACCCCAAAAGTTTTCAATTATCACTTTTGGTCCTACTTTTAAGTCAACTTATGTGTAATTTTCATAATTTTTAATGAAAATTTCCATGAATGTATATATAACATTATAAGAATCTCTCCCAAAAAAAATAGAATTTTTTAACGATGCATGAATCAAATATTAATTTTTAAGCGCCAAAAACATAAAAAAAATAAAAAATCATGATAATTATTTCTTAAAGCAGCAACTAAAGAAGTAAAATCTAACAATAGTTATTTAAGAAAGTTGAGCTCGATATCACTTCCAAGAAGTTGAATTCATGTCCTAGATAGTTTACCAATTTTTTTTTCAATGTTATATCTCCTCATATGCTTCGTTGCAGCCTTCACATCCTTTACATCTCAACCAACATTTAGCATATGCAAACTAAAATTGCATTTAAATAAAATTGAAATGATACTTACAATCATCTATTTTTGTCACTACCTTCCTTCAAAAAAATAAAATTGTCACTACCTAATTTGTGTAAAAGCCAACTAATTGCGTATATTATAGATTTCATGGTTAAGTTACACAAGAAAATCTTAACCACAGAAGAAAGCAATCAACCTACAAGCCGCATCGACTCCACAGATAAAAACTCTTATTATTTAATTGTGTTCTGCTTATCTGCTGGAGCCACACACTGCCATAATGAACAATAGGATGCAATATTAACTGCCTCAACCCCTAGCGCAGAGAGATTACGGGCATACTCCTGGTGACAATACGCAAGATGAAGGTTATTATCTAAAAGAAAGAATTCACAGTTTGCAAGACATTGACTTTAAAAAATCATTTCAAAATCAAGGCATCCATGTCTTGCATGTTGCATGTGCAAGTATCATGCCTACCTGAATATCAAGGAACAACTGCATACACATTCTGTCAGTGTCAGATACATTATTATCAGAGATGCCTGAACTTGCCCCTGCTCGTCTCTGTGCACTCTGTCTAATTTTCTGAAGTGAATATTCTTTCCTTCTTGACTGCTCGTAACCAAAAATTTTCAACCATTATAAAAGAATCCAAGAGATAAAAATTTCATCAACATAGTAATTTCATCAATGTAGTTTGGATTCTTACCACAGTAACAAGGTCGGCAGCTAATTCATAATATCGATCAGTAATCTCGGTTGCAGCACAAAGGAGTATTTCATTTTTGGTTTCACTTGCCAAATATGAGATTTTCTCCCCGCCCAAAAATGCCTGCATGTGACCAGTATACATACTGAATTATTGAAAACAAATAATCTTTCTCACAAATTATACATAATTCAAATTTTTTGGGAGGTTCGTCATCTTGATCTTTTGGTTTCCTATTTTAAGAGGGATTCGATGTTATCTTTCCATTTTTTTATAGCGTGCGTAGATTGTACACGAGAAGAATGTTCAAAATTGGGCACATGAAATGCCACCCACCATATCAGATTGGATTCAATTTGCATGAGTGTAGTTTCCCTGGCCTCTAACTCAAAAGCTAAGCACAAAAATAAACTTAGTTCCTCAACTTATGGGTGAATATAAATTTTATTTCTAATATAGGGGGATTGAAGGAAATTGATCAATAATACACAAAATGTCTCTTGTATAAAGGACCAAAAATAAACTCTGTTCCTCAATTTGCATGAGAGTAGTTTCCCACCCTGGCCTCTAACTAAAAAGCTAAGCAGAAGCAGTGATACCTACATGAACATGTAATAATCCTGTCGGACTTCCAACAGTTCATAATAATGAGTAGCGCACCTAACAAAAGTTGTTTAATTCCAGTAAAAAAACTCGGGATTAACTTAAGATTAGAAAACAAAAATACTCCCTCCGATCCTTTTTTTTAAGAGAAAAATTACAAAATCACATAAACCAAGTACACCAAAATTTAACTAAAAGCATTTGCGTGGGTTGCATATCAAGTGCCCCTTTAGATTCTTACTCCATTTTTCTTTGGGTTGAGTATACTTCAAATGCCAAAATTGTTTTAAACGGCAAGTTAAAATTTAAATCAAAATTCAAATGTTTTGCGAATTAGGATTTTCCACCAAATGCAAAGGAAAGACAACCCGTAGATTGCATATCGACTGCCCCTCTAGCTCCTATTCCATTTATATTTGGGGTATTTAAGAGACATTCTTCATATATATGGCATTAAACCGTCCCATGGTTATCGGTGAATACCTTTTTAGTGCCTCGTGCATGGGGATGAGTGTGGAAATAGGCAAGTGTATAACATTAATGACTATCATTGTATTGGGGAAGATGAAAATTTTGTGAATATAATTTATTACTAATATAGGGGGATTGAAGGAAATTGATCGATAATACACAAAATGTCTCTTAAATAAAGGACCAAGAATAAACTCAGTGTTTCTTATAAAGAGGATCGGAGGGAGTAATAATGAAACCAATCACCATGAATGTTTAAGCTTTCTCTACGATCATGCTATCAAACTAAACATCATACCAGAAATATATCACCATCCCATTTTCTTTAAATACAGCTAACCAGTAACCATGAAAACAAGTAACCAGGGTGAAAATAATATAAACCATAAAACCTGATTGATATCACATACCTTTAAGGGACGTAATACTCCAGTAACATATGGTGAATGCCCAACAGGTAGAGGCTTATTAGTCATCATGTAAGTTGCTGCTATCCCCTTCATCTGTCTCAGGTCCTAGATTATTTTGTACAAGTGAAAATATGAACAAGTTGGAAGGGAAATGGGGGGAAGCAAAGAAAGAAAAAAAAAGTCTAGAAAATTGCAAATATATACATCCCCAGATCTGAATAATGCAACCAATTTAATGAATAAACATTGTAGAATACAACCTACCTCGACTGATTTTTCCACCAGAGACTCCACCACTGCTTTGATGACTAAAGGTTCTAAGGATTTCAAGGATTGACCACTCTCTAAAATGCTCTGCCTTACTGATTCAAGAACATTGGGAGAGCATGAAGATAAAACCTGAACCACGTGTTGTAAGTAATCACCACGAACATGCTCCTCCAAACATCTTATATCATGAATAACCTACAAATGATTTCACGTTATAATTCAGGTAATGGGCAATCATATCCTCATTTTACATATCTGACAATATTGCAAGCAAGACAATTGTTATTTTATCATGGTACCATTTTTTTATACCAAATCCTTAAACAGAACTTCAGAAAAAGTCTAGTAAAAGTCATAATATGTACGGGTGTGACGTATTTAAAGTAGTAGATCTCCTAAATTTAATTCAAGTCTTCAACACACAGATGTGGGTTAAGTGAGCGTGATGTGATGCATGCAAAAACAAAGTAAAGGCACGATGCATACAAAGATACAGCCATCTATGACTTCTGAAACATCCCATCCACGCCCAGTGGCAGTGCTTGTGTTATGACTCTTCCATGCAGTCAGTACAGATGACAACCAATTTGAGTATCTGTAAGTTCAAAAAAGAGGTTGGCTTCTGTTTTGTCAGCAAAAGAGAAACATAAATAGTTAACATTCCACCTAAAACTGACCTAGAAAGAAGCTGCAAGGAGAGGCGAAGGAATTTGTCGGAACAAGAAAGAACAAGAAAATCTTCTCTCCAGCACAATCTCAAACTCTCCAACAGAGTTACACTTTGTTTTAGCGTTAAGTCTTGATAATTTGCTTCGCCAGGATCTAAATTTTGAACGGGGACAGGACTGGATGTTGTCAGCACAGAATCAAAAGACCCTGCTATTTCCTGAAACCTGAGGCAATTGAAGATATGAGATCCATATCACTAATAATTCAGGTATTCTTATAAAGTTATGACCGTCTTAAAGATGAGAATCACCTCAAAGCAAAATACTCTCTAAGTTTCCAATTCCATTGCTTCATGAACTCGGTATAGATTGCTTCAGATCGAAATTTAGCAACAGCAGATCTGGACGAACAGTAGCCTTGCATGGAATTAATTGACATATATTAGTGAATATATACTCTTAGACATTTATCGATATATTTAGCAAATACACTGTTAAATCATTTATTAAATCAACAAAATTGTTTGACACATTAAGGCCACATTTTCTTCATTCTTTATGTTTCTCAAGGTGAAAAGTAAGATTAGCTGAAAGGAGATATGACTACTACCTTCTAAATAAGCCAAGAACTCCAAGCTTGATTTGTAATTTTTCAAGAACTCTGGTCTTCCAGGAGAAAATGCACCTGGTTTTCCCTTCTGAATAGAAAAGAGAACTTCTCTAAGGATTGAATTGGCCAAGAAGTCAAAGACATGTAAACCTGAATTTTCTGCACCAAATACCAAACTTTAGATATGTAAATATAATGGTTTGATATGTAAGCATGATATATGTTAGCACAACCACAAGCATGACTATAAATGACCTAGCTAACAGTACATGTATGTGAAAGGTGGTTTAATAAGTTCTAACTTTTAAAGACCAAGAAGGACTAAGGAATGGCTCGGCAAGGACTGACATGGTCCAAGAAACCAATGCAGTATGACAGATTAAGGCTCATATGGATCCTAAACCTAAAGTGGTAAGAAAAAGTTAGATGAGGTACCAGCTGAAGAAATATCCAATAAAAATTTGCAGTCTTTATAAATGCACTCCTTAATTAATTCATAACTATTTATAAGCCCATTCCCAGATGATCCAACTGCCACAGCTGATGACTCATGTGGGATAATCTTCTGCATCAATGGAGCAACAACAGTCACTCGAAAAGTTTCTTCTGCATTTTTGGTTTTATCAATGGCAGCATATGCACGTAAGCAATTGTAAATTGCAGTTGCATCCCGGTGTTCTAGACCATCTACAAAGCAATGTCCCAAGCTTGCATCTACTAATAGGCTTGCATTTTGAATCCTCTTCT
>Ga0209282_1002236_pt1 | contig 11083 bp, 8 predicted proteins | sample Mtrugardesep15_FD_187529 | JGI IMG/M metagenome (GOLD analysis project Ga0209282, IMG submission 187529) | Root nodule microbial communities of legume samples collected from California, USA - M. trunc garden sep15 (SPAdes) (version 2) | ecosystem: Host-associated > Plants > Roots > Nodule...
AATTCATACTTTGGCTTATAAACTACTTTTCTATGTTGTTTTAATCTGGTTATGTTGGGAAGATTCTATTTTATTTATCGAATATTACTTTGTTAATATATGGAGTTTTTACAAAATGTTTCCACAAAATCTGCTTTAATTCAACATTATCCTGGTTAATGGTGCAATAGGATGTCAGTGCACCGTATCTTTCAGTACTGAAATGCATATAATTGTAATTATAGGAATTTAGACGCTCTAGTAAGGCTACATTAATGGGCAATGAGATGTTTAAAATTTAAGGAATTTAGAAATAAGGGTTTACATTGTGTTCAGAAGACTCAATACTTTAATCAGCTTGAGTGCTAGCTTAAGAGAAATTACTATCAAATATCAAACTGTGACATCTGTTGAATGATATTTATTCCCTAATTTTAAAATTCTTCGAATATGTTTCAATCTAATCTCAGAATCGTAAAACACGCTCTTTAAATAAGGGTTTGAGGGATATTGTGGGTGATATATTGATGCAAGAGAAGTGGCAAATGGCAATGGCTAGCAATAACCAGGTTATGATTGAACTTCATTTGAAAACAGTTAAAACTAACAGGACCATAACTTGGCGATTGAAATTGGAAAGACCAACACCATGTAATATCAGTTGTAATAGTATGCTCAAGCATGACTGTTTGAGAACACAAGGTGGTGCCACAAGATTTTCTTACTACTATAATAGGACTGCTCCAGAATCAACTGAGTCCATCTCTTTAACTCGATCTTCATATTGATTAGCCACTGTCATGATGTATGCTATTTGTAGATAATATGGTTTATTTGTACTAGAGATTCAAAAGGATAAATAAATGATAAGCTAAAGATTTGAAGACACAAGTTTGAAAGCTTGTGATTGTTCATTGAACAGGGGTAAAAAGGAGTATATGTATTGTAAGTTTAGTAGGAACTAGGAAGTATACTAATTCTTGTGTAGAGGTGAATTGGAGACCATTCCATAGATCTTGCAGTTTATATATTGGACCCGTCATACAAATTAATTGGGAAATAGGGGAAATATAAACTATAGGATTCAAGTGGGGTTGATGAAATCAACTGGTGCTTTGAATGAGAAAAGCACCTGTCATATTTAAGGGAAAATTCTATTACGGGACTGCTAGACTTGCAATTTGCAATGTTGTATGAGATTGAATGAATGTGTAGTGGTAGAGGGTCAGCAGAAAAGAAAGCTCAATATTGAAAACACAAGAAAACTACAAGGAGGGGTGAATGTGCATGACACGATATGATTAGGAATGAAATGTGTTTGAGATGAAATTTGGTTAATCCCTATTTTGGAAAAGATGGTGGAATATTGCCTTATGTAGTTTGAGCACTTGTGGAGGAAACTTTTCGGAGCCTCATTGGCAGAATAAATAGGATGGAGGGTAAACTGTTATAGGTCAAAAGAGACCTAAACATACTATAGACATGAACAAAGGACTTAGATTTAAATGGTTTTCCTTTAGATATGGTTTTCAATAGGACATTTTAACAGTTTGGTCTACGTAGTCAACTCCAGCTATTGAGAAATGGCTTTTTGTTGTTTTCATTGCTGGTAGAAATGCAATTGGCAAATTATTACGCCTCGGCAGTTATGATTGCAGCCAGTAGGGTTGAACCTTCAAACAAACCCAATCAATTGTACATATCTCCGCTTTTTGTCTGCATATATCTTCATTCTGCCTTGCACATCTTCCAAATTCCTCTTCTGTTCATCCAATATTTCATCCTCTTATTTCCCTGTCTCTTTTTTTCTCTTTAAACAAACAGTTGTTGTATAGGAGACTAAACAAAAATGTCAATTGTATGTTTTAGATGCTTTGATCATGTAAAAACCAATCAGCTTGTGTATCATTTTTGGCTTTAAACTTTGAAAAGTTTGTATTTTCTATTCAGTTCAGCTCTCCATCAGGTGTTAGCTCAGTGGTATAAGTATAACATTATAACATCAAGAGATTGAATTCAAATCCCCCTGGGGACGGTTGTTAGTCATCAGAGTCAATTTAACTATTAATAACCCTCTTCTGCCCCTCTTTTTATTCAGTTCAGTAAACAATTCATGGACAGTAACCTATACTATATTTTTGTTTGATTTGGAGGGCCTTCACTGCTACATTTTATTGTTAAAATTTGAAATAAAATTTTAGACGTTCAACATTTTATTACGAGTGCTTGGCTAAAATGTTTCTATTATTGTCTTGATGATAGGTTACTCCTTCAGTATATCATGGATTAGTAGAGCCCCTGGAGAGGAAGCAGAACTGCTATACCATGTTCTATCTCTAGGCACACTTGAAAGATTAGCACCAGAATGGATGAGGGAAGATATCATGTTCAGTCCAACCATGTGCCCCATATTCTTTGAAAGGGTGACGCGTGTTATCAATTTGAAACACTGAAGTTTCTCTTTACGTAGCTTTGAATTTTCATGGGTTTACCCACCACCTTTTGAACATGGCTTTGTTGTACATATTTCCTTCCACTTCAATTATTTGGAGGAATGACACTTGAGGCTCAAGCATGAAAATGACTTCAACCTTATTAATTTGATTAATGAGAATATGCTTCGCGTCCAAATTGAAGTGGACACATTGGGAGGCGCAAGTAAAGATGCAAGAAGCATTTGTGGACTGCATCTAATCAAAGAAGATTAAGTTTTATCTATTTTATTAGTATCGGTTTTCGCACTATTTTTCGACTGAATTTTCTGGTGATCTTTTGTGTTCAAGCCTTACGTAATGTTGTTAATTAGTACTCCATGTCATTTTAGTGTGTAGTGAGAATTTATTTCCTAGTTTGAGGTTATTTTCTATGTAAATGCACTTATCAATGCGCAATTGGTAAATGGTAGTGAGAAATGGTTACTTCTACCTTCCAAGCTTAGCCTATAAATATCAATGTAAGAGTTTTATGCAATTTGGATTTTGGAGAGCTTGGTGCCTCGTTTATCTTGTTGAAGACCGCTTGCTTGTCACTTTTCCTTCATTGTTTTCTTAGAATTGTGTAGTGCCTTACTTTTCCTCGTCTAATACGTTTCTGCCGTTTCTACCTTTTTAATTTGAGATACTTTATCGTGTGAGATGTTGCATATTATTTCTTTTAAATTCTAAACTACTCGTAGTTTTCACTCATGCTCATGTTCTTTTTCAGTTGTTTCCTCAAGATAGATCCTAAACTTTATATGTTCAATTCTAGAATTTTATTAAGGATGATTAACAAAATGATATTCAATTCGTGTATCAGATTACCTACTATTTGAATTGTGATTTAAATCTTATTATAAAGTGTAAGATACATGATCAATAAAAATACATTTTTAAATTAAAGCAAGCAATAGTAAAAAATATAAGTTGAATTTGTGTATTTAATTATTTAGACATGACCCTTCAAAAAAAATATTCAGAGATGAACCCCGATTTGAATATCGATTCATTCAAATGAATCAAAGCATGAACTCAACATATCTTCAAAAGAAAATGAGCTCAGCATAGCCAGCCACTTTTATTTATTTTTTATTTTTTGAAGGAAGCCAGCCACTTTTATAGTCATTTGACTTGTGACTACTTTCTTGATTTATTTCGAGGTTATATATAACTTTATGCCAAAAACACTCTCTTTTTGTGCCCTTCGGAGTATATGCCTAGACAGAAACAAAAAAACTCCTTCTAGTTTACTTTGCAACACATGTGTTTTTAGAAACAAGTTGGAAAAAGCTCTCAATTAAATGACTAGAATTAAAAATTGATATCTATCATCAAAAGACGTCTGAGTGCATTAGAATATTTCTGAATATAAATATCTCAACCAAAACTGATTTCCCCAATAAATCACTCCCAATGTTATGAAAGTGTTCAGAAGTGCATTAATTAAGATTCAGACAAACAGCTCACATGCTTTACCAAATGAAATCGTGTGTTAGATACCAAGATCCCTTCAACAGGTGGATTGGAATTGAATCTCTTATATGAGGTCAAATCTTTAAAAGAATCTAGTTATCTTCTGAGATTAGTCGCCTTAGTTACATTACAATAATTTGGTCTACCAAATTATAACAAATCAGAAGAACAATTACTTTCTTGCATTGGCATCTAAAAAATATGATAATTTGCATTACTTACACAAATCAATAATAAAATACAACAGTAGGCAGTTCCAGCTTTTCAAAATTTGACTAACCCACTTTTACCATGACATATATATTCCCACCTCCCCCCCACCCAAAATCCCACATCTCTCTTCAACTACTTCCCCTCCTCTCTAACTTACATACTTACATTCTAGGTCAGTGATGGCTAGATATCACGAAAGAACTTGCTAAATCCTTGCTTCTCTTGATTTAAATAAAAATAGCAAGGTTTGCAGCAACTACCCTCAAATGCCACTTAAAATAATCTGAACTCAAGTGCCAGTAGATTGGTCTCACAAGCTGTAGGACAGGAACTACTATGCAATACCAGGTAGAGTTGTACTCAATATTCTACACGTAATCGCCGCAATTCAGATTTGAATGGTGCGATAGAACTGAGAGTCCTATGAGCAAGACTCCGTATATCCTCTCGTGAACAATCCCTTGAAATCCTGACAAGTTCCCAAAGAGCACCTCCACTAATCATGTCTTTGGCATTTGCTTCTGCAATATGTACAGCCTCAGTTGCTTTAAGTTTTACAATATGTAGTTGCAAAAAATGAAAAAACGATAAGAAATCATATTACCATGCTGTGCCAAGTGGCAGAGTGCAAGCTCAATGTGACGCCTGATTGGTGCAGCTTCATTATTAGCATTTTGTACTATCCACGGAAGTGCACCATCTTCTATCAATATAGACCTGCCAGTTTTTACCCCTGAGAGTGAAAAATATAATAGTAAGAGCAACTCCATAGCTTTGTCCTCAAATACCAAGAACACATACTGTTGAGAACCGTTTGGAGGTTCTTATTTGAAATTACCATTTAAGTAAAATATGGTCTATATTCGTAATTGTGACATGAGTTGGGTTGACCAACTTAAATTTATATATGAACCAAAAAATTAGTTGTGGTCTAAAGCTCTAAATTAAACCTCTTTATTTCGTCAATTGCTCTTTAGTGCTGGAAATATTCAGTTTCTTTCTGGAAAGTGTAGTGGGGTGGGCAAAAATGACGTCGGTGGCTTGCCAAGAAACGTGAATTTTACCTTAGTTATTGGATGACTCACATTTTGGCAACAGTTTCTAGTAACAACTTTATACATTTTACACTTAACATTTTCATGTTGAGAACAAGGAAGAAAGTAGACCTTGATTAGAAGCCCGAGACTCGCATTTTGCAAAATTAGCGATTCCTCGTGCAACTTGGGAAAGAACGTCTGGATGTCCACATCTTACTATTCCCAGTAATGCCTTGATACCTCCCTGAGATCTCAGAGTCATCAATATTTTATCTGGATGAAAACACAAAGACAACATTATGAATAAACTTACAAAAGATGTCTAGTGATGGTCATATGAAGATAATGGTGATTTTAAATGTAAAATCTACAAGTAAAAAACCATTTTCAAATACCACTTCATGACAGAAAAACTAAATGAAGAACATTGACAATGAAGCTTGCAAATAAGTTTCATATAATATGGCGACTTCACCCAAAACATTTCATAGAGAAAGTAGAAATATAAATCTTATAACCTCTAAAATAGAAAGTCCCGAAATATTTCAGCTTTACACGGATACTATTTTGGAAAATTATGCAAATTAAATCTCTCTAAACAGACTGATTATATGAAGGGAATGGATTCTCTCCATTGAAATTCTCTCATTTTTTCTCAATTGTTACATCTCAACCATCAAACATGAGAGAGAAAGAGATATAAAATTATAAAGAAAATATGAGATTGAGTTTGTGGTTGAGATGTAACAATTGAGAAAAAATGAGAGAATTTCAATGGAGAGAATCCGTTCCTTTATATGAAGCAGCATCTGCATTAATTTATTCCATCAGCGTATGTAAAGTAGCATGTGTATCATCAAGGCCAACCATTCAGGATTAGTCGTCAGTCATGGCATCAAAATCAAACTAACTGTAAGCACATCACCAACCTGGTATTCCTATAAGTAATTTCCCAACTGTTTTTATTTGATAGTTATAAAAAGGGAAATGCTAACAAGTGCACTTGTGTAGAAATCCAAAGAAGAAACTTTTTCTTGTGAATTGTGTATTCAACACATTGAAACTTTAAAAGAATTTTTTCTACATAAGATTTATAAATTATTTCCTCTTTTCATTCCTTAACCATTGCCCTGAGGGCACTGGTTAGCAAGACCCTTACAAAAAATATATTTAAATTTTAGATTTTAGCAACATGAATGGCAAGAAAGCAAAGAAATATACCAACATGAATAACTAGAAAACAGGAAGTTGTACCATTTCCACATAGATTAGCAATTGCTCCAGCAACCATTCGAAGAGTTTGGGGATCTTCAGCGTCAGATGCAGCCATTGACAACAGAGTAATTCCTCCTTCAGCCATTATAAGCTCCTGATTCGCTTCTGAATTGCCACAAAAGAATGCAAGACAATATCAATACTAAAATTAGCTAAAAGTACAACAAATAAGCTGCACTGGTAACAAAGTCTGATGCAAGATCCTGTTATCTAAAACATCTCATAATAAAAAAAATACTACAAACTTTATTACCATTCATAGCCAGATTGGCAATTGCCCCAGCAGCAACTCTGCGAACAGTTTCATCCTCATATCTTCGAAGAAGCATCAGCAAGGAAGTAAGACCACCAGATTCAACAATTCTCTTTTGATTGGCCTCTGCATGTTAGATTGAGAAAAATTACTAAACATACCGTACAAATAACAAAAGGCACAGGAACATATACGACGAAAAGATTAAAACTGAAGATGGTTTCAACATTTACACATAAGAAAAAAGAAACTTGAAGGAAATATAACATGTAAACGGAATTTTTCACCAGATACGGAATTTTCCTGGTGAGAAACAACCCAAATAGTACATTGAAGGGACAGTCAACAGAAAATATTTAGAATTTCTAACAAAGAATTAGAAAAGGGAAAACAAAGATTGCTATTATTTTAGGCCTATGATTTATAGAAAGAAAAAAAAACTGCAGCAAGATTATACATGGTGAAAACAAAGCTAGCTATGTTTGTAGGTCTATCAATGGTTTTGACTTATATGATTACATCACTAAAAACTGATAACCCATTCACTGAATGCAAGTTTTGCACACGATAGTACTAAGCAAGAACCACAAAAGCACAATTCTCAGGATCTACAAATTGAGCATCACATGAAGATAGCAGTCAAAAGCATGAGCAAAATATAAGCCAAATATCTGAAAGCTCTGTTTTTTTAACAAAACAAATTTGCAAAAGGATAGTCTTTTTTATTTCACCCGTCCAGAATTCTCACAGCATGGACAAAAGACAAAGACTGAAGAAAAAATAAATAAAAAAATAGAACATCTGGTAACAGTAGAGGATCAAATAACAGAGACTTGAGAAAATTTAGCTTCTACCTTCGGCTGCTAGGTTGGCCACCACTTTCACTGCATGAATTCGTACATTGGCATCATCCGACTCCAGCAATGACAAGATCTTTTGCAATCCAACTGTTAAAATAATGTGAGTCATATATACGTTGATGATCTGATGTTTATTCCAGTGTTGTAAACAGATATAAACTGTTAAAATAATTTAGGAATTTCGCAATTAAAAGACACCAGAACAGTGTTTGGGCTTCTCTCTCACTATGTCTCACTGGTCAATCATAGCTAGTTGTTGAATTCTTTATGTACGGTATAGATTATAGAAACGGTGTAAAAATTTCAAAATAGCAGTCTTTGAACTATCCGCTATCTTGCTATAGCGCTTTTGTGGCTGGCTGCTATCCAAGATTGAGAACACTTGTGTAATCAATGCATAACTCATACAACTTGTACCTTGCTCAAAGAGTGTAGCAACAGATGACTTCTGACCATTTGCAGCATCTTTGAATTGGGAATGCCTGACTTGAGTCGTGGAGGAATCTGTTGCAGAAAATGTGCTCCCAGAGCTTCCACCTTCCAAACACCTTCTCATCTATGATCATAACATTAAACAAATGATTGTGTTGGCGTTATACTAAAACGAAAAAACGTAACCAGCAGCTAGAGGCTATGTAGAAACAGAAGAACTTCATATCATACAACTGCCAATTTCAATGTGCTAGCCAAGATTTCCATATATATCTAACTTTTTGAAGTACTTTAAAATGTAAATATGTTAAGAACACTGAGAAACTAGCTTCTGGTTCTCCTACATTTGCATAACTATTTTCAAAATGCTAATGCAGCTAGAGTATCATACAGTTCATTCTTCAATATTGTCCTCACATATGTTTGGAGTAGGATATTTTTATGACCTATATTTGCTGATCTGCTTACGTTTACGTTGACGAGTATCTATAACTAACATTGAAGAATGTTGTTCTTTTTTAACCACTTTTCAATTACACTGCAAAGTTAACGTATAAAATTCAAGCTAAAATTTGTCATTGAAGCATGTGTTTCATCTTCAGTCAACATAAAACAAATACCTGCTCAGTTTCAAAGTTCGCTTGCAATAATTGACTTCTTAATATTATTATTTCTTCTTCGAATTTCTTCTTCTGAAGAGCTTCATCCTCCAGGAGGTTGCGAAGCTTTGTAATCTCCAAATCCTCTCCTGCCTAGTACACAATAAAAAGTTTCTAATATACCAGAAATACATGATTGGAAACAAAAACAAAATGCCAGAGAAGTTTTCCATCTGAAAGAAACTCACCTCTGGTTTTGTATATTTCCCCAGCTGCCGTTTTAGATGTGTTAGCTCTTCTTCAGCTGCCTTTCTTCTATTGCTTTCGGTTTCGAGCAGCATTTTGATCTCAGCAACTTCGTCTGCAGAAGATTGTGCAGGCCCCTGTGCCAAAAAGACATAAATAGCTAAAAAAAATAAGCACAGAATAAAATTCCCAAAAGTAGGGAAAAGATGTAAATAGAACTCCACAAGGCAAACCAATTCAGAAGCCAATTGCGAACATAAATTGTACTACCTCCGTTCAAAATATACCTCACTTTAGTAAGTTGCACACAAATTAAGAAATATAGTTAATTATGCATGTGAAAGAGAAATTAGGAAGTTTACAAAATTACCCTTCAGTAATGGTAGGAAAGAGAAATTAAAAGAATTGGAAACAGAGAGCAGCAAAAAGTAAGGGATATAATAGGCAAAGTAACATCAATACTTGATTGATATTATAAAACGAGACAATTTGTTTTTACTAGAATGACATATTGTAGGGCAGAGTCGGTAACATAGGAACCAGTGAAGATTGAAGTGTTAATAATATAATTGAATTACACACAAGCCATAATAGCTTAGTCAAAAACAAGGAAGGCCTACTAAGAAAAGCCATATGTTAGCCACGAAACAATTCAAATCTCATGCTCGGCTCTTGACAAAATTCTTAAATTTTCAGAAGTGGATCTAAGAATTTTGTCTCGACCCTGCAAAACTAATTTGTAAAATGGGGGCTGCTTGAGCCCAATAAGTATTACTTATATCATATCTCTAGGCAATGTGGGATTTCAACACCTGACTCTCAGCCTATAACTCAATATTTGAAGTGTGAAGTATGCATGACTGGACATCTGCGGATGACCCAACAATAGATCTATGATAGGCTCTCATATCATCTTAAATTTGGGTAACTCCGATTAGAATACCTCGAATGACTTATGAATCTGGCGTGGGGGATGGGACTTCAACACACACACACCCCATGGATACAATGTGGAACTTCGACTGTAGACATATTACTGAAATTAGAATGTTCTTTCATAATTAGCAAGAAGGATGGAAATGCCAGGGTTGGGTCTAAGGCAGAAATATGGCCTATATACATGACATGGACCCTTTTTAAAGTGAAATACCTTTTTTAAAAGTTGGGCTTGACCCGAAACTTGTTAAAAACCTACTTTTTAATGATCCCTTTAAATAGGCTAAAATGCCTACCTCTAGATAGGCCAATAGGTCAAAGCCTTCAAATAAACTAACAAATAATTTTAATATATTAAAGAAAGAATCCAATACGATAAAAATCAATCAAAAGCCTGGTTCCTCTAGGCGAGATATCAACAATAACAATAATAATATCTTGTTTATATTAACTTAAATAGACTAGCCATTACAAGGAGAGAAAATTGATGGCCTAAAGCCAACTATTTTAGTTAAATATATTCATGAAAAAAACCTTGACTTTACTTGGTAAATAGTATAATCATGGAATATCAATTGCAGTCTATTCCCACAACCTAATTGGCATGCTAGAAGTGTAATGAGACTTGCTTAACGGAATTTGGAATTAGAAAGTCAATATGATTGAGTAGAAATGAAAGCATATTGACTCCAACATCTGCCTACAGCCTACGTCAGTCTTGAATTACTAAGAGAATGGAAGATAAATATCCTCCTTAGCAAACTAACAGCACAGGAAACGCCCAAGAAGAGAAGAAAAATAAGACCAAACAAAACCACCCAATCCCTAAACATGTATGTTAGAGAAAACCCATTAATAGCATATGTGATTTACAATAAATTGGAGTCAAATGCCAAATCTTATCCACATCAAGGGCTGTGCTATAAAACCTGCTAGAAAATACATAAATTATGTTCCAACCAAAGAATAGCGTAGATTGCAAATTGTGACAAAACTTGGGTTCTTTAATTGAGTTCAACCAATTCTACCAAAAGTAAGTAAGCAAATAATCAACAATTAGTCTGGGAACCTAGGACACGCCCAGCATTCCCCCGCAGTACTAAATCAGGATACAATAAAACTATATATCCAAAAAAAAAACTCGCAATTAATCCAAAAATATGGAATATCATAGTTTAAAAAGGAATACCTCTCCATTATCAGCATTGCAATCATGTCTTTCTTGATTCAACACCAACTTCTGTTCCAGCTCCTTTACAATTCCCATATACTCCATCTGGCATTTCAGTTTCTCTTGCTACAG
>Ga0209282_1002237_pt1 | contig 11082 bp, 5 predicted proteins | sample Mtrugardesep15_FD_187529 | JGI IMG/M metagenome (GOLD analysis project Ga0209282, IMG submission 187529) | Root nodule microbial communities of legume samples collected from California, USA - M. trunc garden sep15 (SPAdes) (version 2) | ecosystem: Host-associated > Plants > Roots > Nodule...
TTATCCCAACCCCCGGATTTCCAAAGAAGTAATACTTGATGCATGTTTAGATTATGCTTTTTGGAATATTTTGACTTGTTTAAATTATGCCCCCTAGTTGGGTTTCTTTTTGGCTATGTAATATTTAAGAACATCCTTCTATGACTTATGACTTGTTAATGCCCCATAGTTGGGTTGCTTTTGCCTATGTAATATTTCAAACTTAAGACATATGACTATTTTAATGATATTTTCAAGGATGAAGTTGTGTTTTCTGTCATTGTTACTTTGTTTTGTAAATATATGCTTCAAGGATCAAATTGGATATATGTTATATAATTCAAGGACTTATTTGACGGTTTTTAATATAATTTAGGGATCGATTTGATAGTAAGTAAAGATTAACAAGGACTATATTACATAACATTTTCTGAAATCAATCAATTTCGTCCTTGAAAATTTTGTCACTATCGATCAATTTAGTCTCTGCTTACGTGACATCTGACATGACAACCCATCTGAGAGGTTAACGGCCACATCATCACCGTTAACGCCTCAAATGGACGTAGGGACTAATTTGATTGAGATATGACAAATTCAAGGATAAAGCGTGCATTTCAATAAATTAGAAGACGTTTTTATCCGATTCGTACAAATTCAAAAACGAATTTGAGTATTCACTCTAACGACATTCATTTATTTCTCTTGTCAAAAAAACATTCATTTATTTCTAGTGACACTGTTTCTTCACCTAACAATTGAAAGAAAGAGGAAAGAAAAAAATGCACTCAAAATATCAATGACAGAATGAGGGTTGGAAAATCGAAAAATAACGGAACCTTTGTGGTTTTGTTTACGGAATTGACTGGTTCACTTCACTGATAGTTGAACGTAATTCAGATGTATTATAGAAAGTGTCACAAACATGTAGTACTAGTACATTTTTGTGAACAGCATGTGGTATAATTGTACTACTTTAGACCATAACGGTGGTGTTTTATTTGAGGCTAGTGACTTCATATAAGTTGTTCAATGTTTTATTTAAGACTCGTGTGGTTCGCACATTCCCAGCCACAGCTATCAGAATATGACACGCGCATTCTGAGTTACACGTGGGCCAATGTGTCACAAGGTCATGTCGGAAAACATACCCTACATTGTTGCCTTTGTGATACGATACCCTACGAGTATGAATACTCCTTGAATTAGCAATTTAGCATGCAATATTTAGTATTTTTTTTTTAAATTACTCGCAAAATGAAAATGAAAATGCTAAAACTGTTACGCGATAGTTACATATGAAATGCAAGAGTTTTATGTGGCAGCATGTAACATTTCAACATAATAATCACCAACTATACTATTTTATGCATGATTAGTCCGAAAGTAGTTAATCAAATCCTCTATTTTCATGGATTCATTTTTTTTTTTCTCACCCTACGATTTCCAACTATTATCTTGATTCGAACCTTGACTCGCATATATAAATGATGTCTTTATCAACTGAGCTATGCTTATATAAACGATTATTCTTTTTTTTAGAGAATAGACGAAATGACAAAGTCATTATAAACTCACACACAAGTGGTAGTGTCAAAGATCGACCGCGGTTATGATGTCTGACCTAACAATTTTGATATCCTTGTCAATTGAGTTAAGACTTGTAGACCACAGAGACAATTAGATATATGAGGATCATCACATTGGATTAATAATAAGTGATTTTGGACACCATGTCTTTATACAAAATCTAACGACACTAGTTATGCGAGGCATCTCACTTATAATTTATTTGTTTCCCAACTTTTGTCTTTTCATTCAATGCGAAACTTATTACTCACACTTGACACATCAATATTATTTTTTCTCAACAAAATATTTTATTATACAATCTACAATTTTTACAAGAAATAATTTCAATCAGTCTCATCCAATTTTCGAACGGACAAAATTGAAAAATCATCTTAAGTACAATAGCAATTTTTATGAGAAGAAAAGCGAAAATCCTCTCATGAAAGTAACTACCCAAACCCATAATAACCCCAAAAATTTAGAGTTGTGGCGCACACGCATAAGTGGATGAATCAAGATTCAAATATCAATCATAACATTCGATTTAACAATTTCGTCATTTCTATCAATTGAGTTAGTACTAAGGAATGAGACAAAATTAATTCTACTTAAGGATATATCATAATATATTTTATAACTCTAAAATCACTTCACCTTGTCCAAAATTGAAACTAAATACGAGCTAATCACCAATCCACCCCTGAAATTATAGAAGTTGCACATTAATTACACTCCTACAAGTTGCGAATAGATAAAAAAGCCCCAACTTTGAATATCGTCAGACAATTTGGTCTTTTATTAACATTTTTTTGGAAAGAAGCTTCTTCTATTAACATGTAAAGACTAAGTTAACAATAAGTTATATAATTCAAATAATAATTTGCTAATAAGTGATATAACTCAGAGATTAATTCAACAATATAAAATTAGATACAAGTTACAAGTTGATCAACATAGTTTAAAGTAAAGATTTTATTTACCTATTCATAAATTTTAAGAGTGCAAATGCACGTTCTATGCAATTTGGTGAAGAAACGGGGGAGGGTATATACTTGTTGTAAGTATTGTACATTTAAGAAATGTTAGGTGAGACAAGGGATGATGAGTAGAAAACAAAGGAGTAAGTAACTGGAAAAGTTTTCTCTAGAGTAAACAAAACTCAATTATTTATTAGAATTAGAATTAATAATTCCATAATACGTGCATGGGGTTCCTCATTCACCGGACATCATTCAGCATAAAACCTTTGGCTTGTCTACTAAAAGAAAAGTTGTTAATTAGATTCAAATCTGGGCCATGCACACAACGCGTTCAAACTCAAAATTTATTCATTTCTCTAAACTACTACTTGCTCTCTACTACCTTACAAAATAATTGATATACGTTAAATGTTTTAAATTAATGTTCCCATCCCAATCCCCTATTTGCATTGACATATGAAACTATAATAAGCAATAAGCAACCACACATTAACGTTTACAATACTTTCAGTCAGCTCAGATCTCAGTGGCATTGTCAATTTCCTCTTCTTTCGAAAGATATTAAGAACCATAGGTGATTCCGTGTGTGTATGGTACACGTTAACAAAGTCGTTATGCTACAGTAAAGTTACCATCAATATTCTACATGCATGACCCTCCAAATTTATCGTTGTGAATATGAAAAAGAAATGGAAAATTAAAATGTTAAATATACTAGAAAGTATTAAACTCATGAACAACCACTATCACTTGTAAAAGTAATTATTATTCTTCTAGACTGAATAGTGACTTTGCTCTACACTTAAGAAACCCCAATGGCAAGTTAGAAAAAAAGTTTGACTGAGCCATGAAAATAAACTAATTATACGTATATTAATTTTATGTTTTAATAACCATTAAACACAAATATGATCATAAAAAATTTAAATTACGTTGTTTGAAAATTTAAAATAATTATTCATGTATTTCGAATGATTTGAAAGTGTGACAGTAACATACTTTAGACTAAAATAGAGAAGAAGGTGAGCCACAAAGTAATTTTATTTAAAAGTAAAAAATATCTTGCTAGCCAGTGATCTAAAAACATTGTTTAAAAAATTCACAAATAAATTTTGTTTTTAAAATACAAGTCAAACACATGTTAAAGTCATAACTACATAATTTTCAATGTCTTAAGGACATTTGTTTGCATTTTCCTTTAGTAATTTACCCTTAAAAAAAATAACTTTTTTTGGTGGGGTGGACCGTGACCCCCCGAACCCAAGAGTGGCTCCGCCACTAAAGAGACCAAGCATTACCTTGAATCAAGAATTATCTACAGAGCAAAATACTAATCGTTGAAAACCCTAGACATTGTTGCATACATCTCTTCGTCAACGCATGATAACCCCCCTCAAACAATCCGAAGCTTTGAATTCGTAACGCTTAAGACCAATAATTGCATCAAATACTGATGATTAGAAATCAGTTGTACGTAACGACCTATCAAAAATCATCTCGTATAAAAAGAAAGTCATTGGATCATAGGTTAAGATACACATTATCCACCTTTTAAACATCTCACTTGTTGCTTTCTTACTAACTTGAATGTCGAAGTGTGTACATATTTCCCCATCTCACATCTAAACAATTTTTTTTGAACAACTCACATCTAGGCAATTATCGCTCATTAGAAGTCATTATTTTGATCATCCTATCCTATATCAATTATTTTTCTTAATTTCTACATTCAAACCCTAAATTTAGCGTCCCTTAATAAAATTTTAAAATTTACTACTGTATAATGGATGGACGTAGCTAGGATACCTTGAAATAAGGGTTTGAACGTGCAGAACACGAGGGACCACGTGGGGGTCTCCAATGGCACCGCTGTGTGCGTTCAAGGAACCCTTGCTTATTTTTTTTGGACTTGAACCAAATTTTCGAGGTCGACCCATCTTTTTACGTTTTTGTTTTACCTATATTAATAGTTTAATTAGATCCATGCCATGCGTATTCTTTTCATAGTTAAGTGATTTTTATATTTGTAATTGGGCTTAGTAAAAAATGTTTAGGATAAACTTGGACTTTAGTAGGGAGTCACGTGCATGTCTTATCCTTAAACAACGTGCTCCATTTTTTCCAAATTTTCTAATCCCCAAAGTTGAGTCTCCAATTGCAATCTTTAATTTTTGCTTTGGGTCAATGAAAATGAGGTATTCAAGGTAAACTTGGTTTAAGAATCGAAGCTAATGTCCGTGGGTACTTCAAAAAGAAGGTTGGATCGCATATAATGCCCAAAATTTTGGATTCTGCATGGTGTGTTTCAACCAACTTGTTCGTGTGCATATTTTCATAAACATTCTTTTATTTAAAAAGAGAGTGTATATGAATGATTTTTTTTTTTAAAAAAAAAATGTGCGTATGAATTGAATGCACAAACAGATTTATATGCATTTTTCCGAAAAAAAATACTACTTATTTGTATGCATTTTTGTCATCTCGAGTTAGAACTGTGACACATGCATGCATTAACAGATTTTTTATTTTAATGGTGTTGTAATTTTTTTTCTGGAGAAGTTGTATTGTTATATATTTTTATTAATCTTCCGATTTCTAAAAGAAAATGCCTTATTATCGTTTGGCTGGTAAAAAGTAAAATTTAACTAAAAATTATATTTATAAGAAATGAAACTCCGAATATTCGGACGATTATATAACAATATTTTTATTTAAAACACCTTACGTGTGTGGCAGCCCAGTTTATATTTTATTGCAACACTTTTAAATACATATGTAGCCCAATAAAGACAGCTCCTACAATTCTCTGTTTTTTTTTTTGAAGAAGCAATTCGATTCACCTTTTTTCTAGGGTGCTTCGTTTCCATTTTATTCAAAAATTGAAAAATATATTGTGAGTTATGACATATTATACAGGTGTTTTTTTTTTCTTTTGTCGTGCGTGTTGAGTTGTCAAAAACCATTGCCTTAAGAACGGATATACTATTATTTTTATTTAATATTTTGAGAATGCTTACATTGCTCTAAGGATTCTTTTAAAAAAAAAAATTGCTATAAGATATATAACGAATTAAGCCTGAGATATTAAGAGAAACACAATTTAATGTCTTGAGTTAACATCATCATACCAACACAATTATAGAAATTTAATGTGTAATACTACCTTCGGTCTTATTTATAAGAAAAAACGGGTCAATAAAAGTTGATGTACCTCGTTAAAAATTCAGTCCAAATACATCTATTTTTGTTGACTCAAATTTCTTTTATAATTTTTTATTTAATAATGAAACATTTTTTCTCTACATTCATTTGATCATATAAAGGAATAGAAAGAGAATATATGTAGTTCTCTAATTTCCCTCTAAGAATGAAAAACCAATTAAAGCTAAATAGTACAAAGAGTTCTTGTAGGAATTGCACAAATTGACACTTGAAATTTATGAGTTGCTATTTCATCCCTATATCTATCTCTTAATTTTCTTCACATATAGCTATTTATTCGTTCTTTTTATCAAGATTCCGTAGTGTTTCAGTTAAACTAGACATGGTCTTATACACACCACCGAAAAAAGACATGGTCTTACACGGCTCACTTACATTATTATTTATCAAAAAAATGTATCTCCAAAGTCATTTAGGAGGGTGCGAAAAGATTTTCGCTTATTAGAACTTACCAGTCCCCCAGCCCTAAACTTTTTTTGTAAGAAGCCCTCAGCCCTAAACTAATACAGTCCATCCCAGTAGAAAAAGTTTAGAAATTGCTTTTCTCCCTTTCAAAATTGCTCTTGGTTAAGGGAATGAAATTGCTCATTCCCTTAATTCAAATTCTCATTAAAGAAGCAAAATTACAGGTGTTAGCCTATATTTTGAATATGCATTTCGAAAAAAAAAATTGTGGCCAAAACTATAAGATTCTCTTAGTCCAGGATCAAAGCATGAAGCTTTCGACATACATGTTTTCGACAGGTACTCTGATTTTGACCAAGTTAAAATCCTCCATGAAGAGGCAGGGTTGAAAGTTCAGACACGTGGGTGTTAGCCTATATTTTTGAGTATGTGTTTCGACAGGCAAGGAGGAAGCCACGACTACATAATTTTTAAGTCCAAGACAAAAGATAAAGATTTCGACAAAGTAGGTTTCGACAAGAATACAAGAATCATAGCCTTTGATAGGAATGGTTTTTTTTCTTCCAGACAGGTTAATTGAATTGCTGCCCTAGTTCAAATTCTTTTTGAAGAAGTAGGCTCAAAAGTTCAAAGAAGTAGAAGGCATGCTGAAGCTGTCGAAATGGAGTAATTTCTAGTCGTTAGTATAATTAGTTATTTTCTCTTATGTATATATAATAATTTTTCATAAAAAAAATGGGTAACACCTGTAACATTCTAAAAAAAGTTTGCACAATATGTCCTATGATTTTTAGTTTGATCCTACAAGCAACATTTTAAAACTCATCATATTGTTTACCAAAAACACCGATAAACAGTGTTAACCCATGCTCGGTTTTTTTCAACGTGAGTTAACTTACACCGAGTATTTTTCGGCGTGAGTTAACTTATGCAAACATTTTTAAGATCGGTGGATCAGCAAAAATAAAAGAGAGAAGAGCAATTTCCCAATATTCTCTCAGGTGGGCTAAAATGCAAACAAATTAGCAGTCCACTAGCTTTCAGTTGATGTAAGACGCACTTTTGGTTTATGCAAATCTAGTTATAATTGAAGAATAAAAAAGAACGTGTTATCCTCCTGTTCTTCGTCTTATACACCTTGTAAACAACCCAATCATACGTCTAAATTATAAGGGTACTCAATTTGTATTCCCTTCCTTTGAACCAGCCCATCATATGGTCAACATATTTAATTCACGATGTCTTCGTAAAAATTCTTTCGATACTATCACTATCCATATATACAAGATATGTTATTCACCTCTTCAGCTAATTCTCTTGATCAATTAGACACTTTAAGAGCTGTCAAATTGATGAAGTTTTATTTTTTGTTTCTAATTTTATGTAACTTTTACACAAGCCCTTTAGTTAAATTATATCTAACGGGTCTAATAGTTAAAATTTTTGAAAAAACAAATTCTTCTCAGACATCAAACTTTGTTCCTGACCTGAGTTATAAACCGAGATGTATAATAACTCAAGCCTCTTAGACCTAAGTTATAAACGTTTGTGTGTGTTCTTAACATCTAGTATAACAAGTGTCCGTGTTACTCTTATTTTATGTTAGGTTATGTTAAGTCATGACCTAACCTTTGATTTATGTTTGATAGTGTAAACGAATTTGTATAAACTACCCCTTTGTTTTTGTGAGCGCCATTTTGTTATTTTAACATTTGTGTCTTTGTATTGGGCATGTCTTTGTTCGTTCTCTGTCTCCATTGTTTCGTTCTTTCAAGTGTACCTTGCTTTCATCCAGGGAAGCTCCACCTCCTTTTAATTTTGCATAGTCGGTTTTTGTGTTTGAAGTTGTAGAAACATATGATATGTGGAAAACTTCATTTTAATTTTTTTTCATTTTTCTATATATAGAGCTAAATTGTAATACAAAAAATATTTCTAAATCATATCTTTAAATAAGAAATAATTTCTACAAATATTTTAAACATAATTTCAAATATAAATGATTTTCTTATAATCTATTAATGATATCTAGACATATTATTATTTTCAACAAATATAAGTATGTTCAAGACGTGTCCAAATAAACATGGTTGTTTAAGATGCATGTATTGTCCAAAACATGACATGACATTCTGGAGAGGTGTCTATGTTTAGCTCCATTGTGATAAGCAAAAGTTGTCATCATCTTGTTCAAATATTGATATTAATTACTTAGGGGGAAAAATTACAAATTGATTCCAAGACTTGTTCTAAAAGTAAAAAACGCATAATTTTGTCATGTAATTAGTGAAAGGTTGAGAATGGGAGGAGGGGAAAGAAAGGAGTGAAAATTGACAATGAATCAAAACATGCATGATTTCCTAGAATAGGTATAGATAATAGAATGTCAATTTTTACTCATTTCTCTCCACTTAATTATTCAGCTTAATATATCTCTACATAATAACACACACCTCCAAGATAGATATATATGTTGGTGTGTAGTAGACTAGTAGCAGCTAGCTAGCTACCAGAAGAAATTATTAAGTTCAGATTGAGTTTGTGATTCTTCAAGTTCGTTTGATGGAGAGTGAGCATGTCTTCCTTCATATGTGGTTATCACCATTCTTGGATCCTCAGCCAACCGCTCCACACGTTTCTTTACTCGACAATTATCTTGTGTGCAACGGTAGTAGCTTCTACAAAGACAGTGTACCCAAAACACATCATAAGACATATTATATACAGTACTATTTTTATTTTATTTTTTGTTGCAAAAGTACATACTGTGTAATCCAAGTTATATAGGAGGGCATTAAGGTTAAAGAAAATGGGAGCTAAACAGTTGTACAACATCAATAGAAAACACTCAAACAGGTAAAAGTAAAAACCATCATCACTCGGAGATAAAGGGGCAACGAAGATGTATAACATTAGTTAAAATATATATTCATTTAATCATTGTCTTCAAAGTTATCTATCATGTTTTACTATAGTGATTCATCATTCAGAGTTCAGTATTAGTGAAGATCCCCACACTATTATTAGCTCCCACAAATCCAAGCAAATGTTAAGAGTATATTTCGAGTGCGAGTAAGAAGTGTCAAATTTTTGGTGTGACAAGCGTGAGTTAGTGAATGTTGAAGTGTATTTTGATAAGTTTTCGTTTGAAGGGGAGCATATCTAGATGAGTGGATAGACTCAGATTCATATAATTCATCCCCTATGCTCCCCTCATGACCCAAACACATGTCATGCAAATGTTTGTGTTGAATAATAAAAGTGAGTTGATTTATAAAATAATGATTGTAAAGGAGAAACTTTCTTGCGTATACTTAGTTAAACTAAAACATATATAGACTGCTAAACTAAGTACTATATACCACACTAACATATGAGACTCCTAACTTTCCACATTGTAACATGCATATTGAAATTTTGAGAGTCCTAGTTTTCAACATTGGCAGACTTAAATTCCCCTCTTACAAAAACGTTTTTTTTCTTTCCCAGAAGACATAAAGTGAAATCTAGTTTTACTATCCTCAATGATTGTTAGTGATGTCCCTCTTAAGCACCAAAATCATAAGTAAACCAAATATAAAATTGTAATAAAAATAATGAGAGGAGGATGAAGAGAGAGCATAAAGACAAACAAATAAATTTAAAAGAGAAAATTTGAAGTGGAGATAATGAATACTACCTTGGATGCTGTGTGTTCTTGACTACTTTCTGTCCGTACTTCCTCCACTTGTAACCATCATCCAACACATCCACGTCGCTCATAGTCTTGAAGCAAAACCTAGGCTCCCTCACCTTTCTTCTTCCCTTCATTTTCTTCATCTTTATGGCAGAAATCCCTAATTGATTATGATGATGTTGATCATCTCCTCCACTGCTTCTTTTTCCCATCATGCTATCAGTTACTTCTCCCCATGCCCTAAATTCAATCATATTCAACCACAAAACTTAACTCTCTTTACAATTAATTTTTACAAAAAAATAAAATAAAATCTTTCAAATATAAGCAAATATAATTTAAATTTTCCTATATTATTTTATAGGCAATTTGTTGGTGATTGATTTGTAAGTGGCAGAAGATTTTTTAATTAGTAGCAGATTAAACTCTAGAATTCCTACATATATAACATATCTTTGACATCATAATTCTTACCAAATTAGTATCTATATTTAATAAAAATTAAGTGGCTATAGTTAACATGCATGGTGGAATATTTGAAAATTAAAGGTAGTACTATCTCACCATGAATTCACTTTCGATCTGTTCAAAGAAAGGAGTTGGCCTCCTCCTCCAAAACTAGAAGTGAGATGATCTTCAAATTCTCTTGGTTTTTGAACAGCTGTTGCAAGGAGGGTTTCAGCAAAATTTGCAGCTTCAGAAGAAAGTGATGAAGGTGTTATTGCACTGATACCTTTCAAAGATTGATGATGGCAATTATCCAAAGGAGGTAAGGTCATGTTTGGAGGGAAAGGAATATTGAACCCCATTTGCATAGGGATCTCATGATCTTGCTCTTGATCAAACAAGCTATGGTGATTAACAATATTTGTTGTTGACATCACTAATATTAATGATTATAAATAATCTCTTCTCCCTCTATATATAACCTTGGCAATTCAATCTATAATCTTTACAAAACTCTCTAGATCTACAACCTAAAGTTGGAGAAGTGGTACCTATAGAGTTTTCTTTTCAGAAACAAGTGAGAGAGTTTGTTTTTGAACTTTGGTTGAGGTTACACCATTAACTTGTAGATAGCTAGTATATGTTATAACGTTGCTCAACCAACTTTCCCTTTTCCATTGCTTTGCCTTTTTCTTTCTTTAAAGGATATATATGTTAATAATTTCTAAAATTTTATTTTGTTATTATTCCTTGGTGTTTATGAGGAGAAAGACTCTCTTAAACCAGAGTTTGATCGATCAT
>Ga0209282_1002239_pt1 | contig 11070 bp, 6 predicted proteins | sample Mtrugardesep15_FD_187529 | JGI IMG/M metagenome (GOLD analysis project Ga0209282, IMG submission 187529) | Root nodule microbial communities of legume samples collected from California, USA - M. trunc garden sep15 (SPAdes) (version 2) | ecosystem: Host-associated > Plants > Roots > Nodule...
CGACAAACACAACATAAAGTACAACAGAAAATAATATAAACATAGGGGAAAACCAATCCAATCCATTTAAAATTGCGTTTTTTTTTTCTTTTTCGATTTTTGGTTTTTCGATTCGATTTTTACGGTTTGCATTGGATTGGACATAAACACTCTTATTCTCAGGTCTGAAGCCAATACCACCAAGCAATTTTGATTTTTAAAACATTGCATGTGCGTTTTTCAAATATCTTAACTTTCGATAGTTGTTACCTTTGCCTTGATTTTGTTTCGTGGCTTTTGTTTCTCCAATATGTTGGTCCCTATTGAATTCCAATTGACCATATTCATGTGCCCTTACAACAAAACGATTTGATTGATCTTTATACCCTCCCAATATTCTTTCAATTGAATCTGGATTCCCTACAACCGGGAATTTTCACCATTCATGCATTCAAAAATCGATGACCGTTTGATTAGAGATCAAACAATCCCAACTATATGGAATCTGGATTCCTCTCAAGTCTCATTAGCAATTCTCACACCTCCACCGTTAAATATGGATTAAATATGTATTATGATTGCCACAACTAATTTATATAATGTTAAGATTGAAGTTATTTGATTGAGGTATTCTTTGTACGAAGAAGAGATTCTTATTGGAAATGACACAATTTAAAAAGAAATATAATAAGATCAAATTATTGTTTGGCACCATAGTAATAAAATAATATCACGCAATGAACAATGAAAATAAGAGATAAGAAAAGAAAAACTGAACACACAATATTTACATAAAATCTCCTTAACCAATAAAAGAACAAAAAAAACACGGGATAAGAGTACGGGAGCTTTCACTAAATAAGAGAAATTACAAGACCTCTCTCTATATAAAAGGAGTGGCAAATTATTTTCTCATTTGAAATAGGAGAATATTAACACAAGGACAAACCTCAAATGAGAAACTATATTTCGTCTCTATATTTTCCCTTTCACTCTCTACAAGCTCTAGTTCTTGTTGTTGTGTTACTTGATGGGACAATTATTCATAGGAGAGGCAAACCATGTTTCCTTACATGCTATTAACCACTTGTTTTCCTTGCAACATGTTGCTTGCATCATGCATCTTGTAACTTTGTCAACGCATGCAAAAAGTGTGCACATATTTGATACAAAGGAAATCATAACAGAATGAAAGAATACTTACACAACATGTTTGTTGCATTTTAAGTTCTTTATTTCATTCAGCTATGCTTCCCTCTGGATCAAATATGAGCACCCTTTTTGCATCTTCTCCTTAATATATTATATGCTTTAAAACAGATGTTGGGTATTTTATGTAATTGTTTTCAAAGTCACTCTGAAATTTGATAAGCTCGATTGCTACTAACCCATAAAATTTAACATAGTGGGATATCTATTTCAGCAGAATGAAATGAAGTTCAACAAAGATATGTTGAGGTTTACATCATCAAAATTTCCAAATATAAGGTAATTCTAGTAATATAGAAGGCCATTCAATAAAGACAAGAGATCATTCTAACAATTCCAATAAAAATCAAATTATTTCTAAATAAAAAGAGAGTAAATACTCAATGAATTGTAAGATTCGGATTACCTAATGTTATCTTAATTTGTCATATAGTCCTAATAATTATGATTGTATACAAAGGTAAAATTAAGTACAATCATAAACCTAAACAAGAACAGAAGAATTTTCTTAAATTGAAAGAAGGCTTTTCTGAAAATGAAAGAAGACTTTTCTTATAAATTACCATCTGACAACGATGGAACACTCCTTTAATGCCAAGTTCTTGAATTGTGTGAGTATTTAAATCACACCTAGCTAGTTCGTTATCTTCTTTCGCAACGAATATCTCACCGTTCTTCCCTGCTCCAATAGGATCTCCAAGATAAGATAATGGTCCAACAATGAAGAGCTTTATCCATGATTCCTTCACACCGATTTCACCAAGAATTGATATGTGAAACGTATTCATTTGTGCATCATTAAATATCAAAGCAATTGATTCATTCAACAAGATTAAATGAGTATCCACCAATTCAAAATTGATATTATTGTCCACATCTGAGGGTATGAATGTTAGAGCGAACTCTTCAGTGCCCAAATCAAATGAGACCAAATATACATTATCAATATATGTTTCACTTTCTCCCAACCAGTGACACACTCCATTCATGTACACTTGCTCGGGAACACCTACAGGACTTCGATAAAAAGTTGTCATATCCAAATCAAGCTTCCTCCATGAATTACTTTTAAGGCTATATATCTCCCAGAAAGGGTCATATACCACATTTGACAGTGATATGTTTACCTGAGCGTCAAAAAAACTAAATAGATCTGTATAAAATTCCACATATCGGATAATCTTATAGTCATCTCTAACAAAATCATAGCCAAACCCATGAAGTTGATCAACAACTTTAACATAATGTTGTACGGAAACAGAAGGTTTGTGTGGAATAACCTTGAATTCCTCAATTTCTGGGTTCCACACTACAACTTTTGAACTAATATTGTTGACATAGAGACAAAGGGTGCCATTAATTCCAGAACCTAGAATATTAATATCACGATCGTCATTTTGAAATGGAGGCGGCCAATCTAATCTTTCCTTATTGTCAAACCTCTCACCATAAAATAAATACAAAAATGAATGATTTTCAAAATCTAGCCGGGTCTTCTTTAAGAGTAGATATGTATCATCGCCATAGGAAATATTAGAGATTAATCTTTTGCGATACATATTCATGAAATAAGGGTTTTCAAATAATAGGACCCATGATTTGTGTACACATTTGAATCGATGCAAAGATTTTAGAGGCAACTTTGACATAATGGAATAAACAAGATCATTGGGTATACAATTGCTTACCTTCTCAGTTGAAAGAGCCATTGATTTCTTAGTTTCTCAAATGCGACGCTTTCACTCCAAAAGGGGGGAAGGGTGGTAATGAGATCAATATAATTGGAAAAGAAAAAGCCACTAATACTTTCAATTCTTAAAACCTAGGTTCCATTCAAAACGACTTCCGGTTTTGGGTTTAAAACCTATGTTCCATTCAAAATGACTTCTGGTTTTGGGTTTATATCGAAAACAAGGAATATATATTTACAAAATTTATTTAAGGGTTAATAGTGTTTTTGGCCCTTGTAATATAGTGCACTTTTGAGTTTAACCCCTGTAAAAAAAAAAATAGATTCCACCCTTGAAAAATGACGATTCTTCAGGATTGACCCCATTGAGTCAGCAGAATCTCCTACGTGGCAGTGACGTGTCATTTTTTTTACCATGCCACGTGTGTAAATAACATTCAGATTTTTTAAATTTAATTTTCAAAATAAAAAAAAATATTTTTTTTCAAAATTAAATAATTAGAATAAAAATGTTCAAATTTTCTTATTTTTTGATTTCAAAAAAGAATTCGTAAAAATTGAGGAATAAATTTTTTGAATTCGTTTCTAAATTCTAACTTAATATATTTCCCATCAATGAGAAGAAATTTTTTGAATTCTAACCCATATGGTATTATCATTTCCATTCTCAAACTTAATGTATTTCCAAAAAATTCGAATTAAATTAAAATTATAAAATTCGAAAAAAAACAAAATTTCGAATTTTTTTATTCTAATTATTTAATTTCGAAAAAAATATTTGTTTTTCTATTTTGAAAATTAAATTTAAAAAATCTGAATATTTTTCGATTAATTTTTTTAAATTTTTGAAAAAAAGTATGATTTTTTTTATTTATCAAATTGTTGAAAAAAAATTAGAATTTTTTTCCGAAAAAATTTAAAATTTCAATTTTTTTAAATTTTTGAAAAAGTATGATTTTTTTTCGATTTATCAAATTTTTGAAAAAAATTTAGAATTTTTTTTCTGATTTTTAAAATAATTTTAGCTTTTTAAAAATTAATTAAAAACAATTAGAAAAAAGTTTTTTTTTTCGTTTTTTAAAAAAAATGTTTTTTTGTTGTTGTAATTTTTTATTTTTTTAAGTAAAAAATGACGTGCCAGTTATTTACACACGTGGCATGGTAAAAAAAATAAAAAAAATGACACGTCACTGCCACGTAGGAGATTCTGTTGACTCAATGGGGTCGGGGGCCAATCCTGAAGAATCTTCATTTTTCAAGAGTGGAATCTAATTTTTTTTTTTCAGGGGCTAAACCCAAAAGTGCACTATATTACAGGGACCAAAAACACTATTAACCCTTTATTTAATCATAAAGAAATTCAAAAATCATATTAATTAAGGCTTTGCTTGCCCACACACTTATTTTACAACTTAAACCTATGTCGGCTCACATCTTGCAAGAGTGTAGGTTTAAATTTGTAGGTTCAACTTTCGCTTTAAGCAGTTGGGCATTTTTTATGAGTAATATGTTAGTTGAGGTCATACCATCTTTTGTCCGATGTGAAACTCTTTAACACACCCCTTCACGATCAACACTATTGAGTTTGGTTCTAATTGGGCATGATGACTTTGACTGTGAAACCGGTGCATCTCAATGCAAAGAGATAGAACTTTGTAAAATACAGAGAAATTCCTTTATACTAGCTTATAACATTTTTTTTTGTATTTTATCTCTTTATTTTATCTCTTTATAAACACATGGTCAGACCATCTTTTGTCTGATGTGAAACTCTTTAACACACTCGTTCACAACCAGCATATTACTTGTCGTTGTCGTGCATCTGCATATATAGGAAATGCCTCCAAGATATCTAAAACACACAATATATACAAATTAGAACCAAACCCAAAATGAAATTTAGTAAATTTTTAGTATGAGACTTCTCGAGATAATACACCTTGCTAAGTCTTATAAAAATAAACATGGGATGCAAAATGAAAATTGGTCAACATTCTTGACATTTGTAAATTTAAATGACTAACTTTACATGAAGAAAAGAAAATGAACAAAACCAACAGCGAAAGAGTCAACATTCAGTTATTCCATCTGATATACATTTTTCCTTAGTAGAAAATTCATGCCTAATTTTGTTACTAGGTCTAATTGCCTGCATTATAATGCTAAGCTAATAGCGTAACATCCTTATTTATTAATTTTGTTAAGTCTTAACCTAATTTTTTCCTTTCACTAATCCCTTATTAGGTTTGCAACAACTCTATCCTAAAATTTTGGCTCTAAATTTGCATCATATGTTTTTCATTTCTCTCTAATAACCGTGAATATTTTTCAAAGCAAAAATTTAATAGATATCTTAATCCTTATCCGTATTATTTATTAATTTTATTAGGTCTATGCAACTTAACGTATTGTTTCTATATATATATATATAATTTTTTTTTGACAAGTTGTTGTTCATTTATTTAATACGTTTACAACAGAATATCATAATTTCCATACAAACTCGCCTACCATAAATAATTTGTTAGGAACCATGAATTGTATTAGTTTTTTTATGTTTAACTGTAAAAGTAATAAATAAAATTGACATGTGCAACAATATAATTTTGTATTCTTTTTATCTTTTTTTATATAATTTTTTTATTATCTTTTGATTGTAATATTGTATCTCTAATAATCTAATTTGCGTTTATTGATTGATCGATGATCTTATGAGTTAAAGATTATTTATTGGTCTCTTTTATAGTCGAGAAGACCCGTGCGTCACACGCGTCAAAAGTGTAGTTAACATTAATCTACCTAACCTAAAATAATTACATCACTATTTCTTTCAACCATTCTTTAAGCTATGTATACATGTGTTCCAAATAAACATCTTGAAGCCAATTAAATATGCAGCTCAGATGTTTAAACGATCCTGCCATCTAACACAAACCTAGAAAAATGCCAACATCTTACTAAAATCCGAGGCGAATCTGAATACAAAGAAGACATGAGATCCTATCGAAATAGTTCTGGAAATGACCACATTATGAACCTTGCAAAAACGTCAGACTCCAGAGACTCAATATGAGCAGCCCGCCCGATGAAAGAGTTTAAATTCTTTCCATAGGCAGTAGCATCAAAATTGACATCACAACGCATAAATACTCGATGTTCAGAGGGGTTGGCACGGATTTGGTCCAAACAATCATTAAGCATCTCTAGGAACACTCTACTCTTCTTTGAATCGTCAAGTGAAGCAGCCTGACATGATTCTATTCTAGCAAATGGTAAGGCACATAACCATCCTGAAACAAGCATTATCAGTTAGAAGGTTTTCTGAAAAAGAAAAAAAATTGAGTAACAGCGGACAATTGGACATGCAGAAGAAAATGAGAAAAGTGGAGCAAACTAGGGGAGAGAAAAGAGTTCATTTTACTCCCTTAATAATGCAAACTTCAATCTTGTTTTTGAAAAAACAATTTTTATTATTACCAAAACTTCAATTAGGAAAGGTACCTCTTTAGTTTGTGAAAAAAAAAACCATTTTATTTTTGTTTTTTCACGTTTAATTAGAAAAATATTACTTCATTTTCACTCTCCTGTTTTCAAAGTTTTGTAAGCAAATAGGTGAACATAGTTAAAAAATGATCTTCACTATCTTTTGTATAAAACTATGGATACATGCAATAAAGTGAAAACAATGTACATTTTACTGTTAAAACTTAAAAGTTAAAAAAAATATATTATCATTTTCTCAAACCAAGCAAGTCCTAAAATATTTCAACATTTTGAAATTTTTTCTTTAGAAAACGGTTAAGTTCATCTGCCAGCATAAAGTGGTGCAAACAAAACAAAAAGCATGGAAAGCATGTTTGTTTCCTGTTAGGAATCAGTTCAGTTCTACACTGAATATAAGACACTTTGCAAAAAAATTATCTAATACATCAATTTAGTTTCAGTTCTAAAGACCTGTATTAAAGACCAGACACTAACATACAATCATTGGTTATAATGCTCAGAAGTAAATAGCTTTTCTAGAAATGATTAAAATAGTCACTGAGACTAGGGAAAACCTGAGGGGACGATAGCAAATTAATTGAACTCCACATTATATATGAATGATCATTGATCAAGGCCTTTTATCAAAAAACAAGTCCTCTTTGGAACTTTGGTGAAGGGGACCTCAACTTTTAAAGTCAAAAATTAAATCAAACCACCAAGGATAATGTGTTAGCTGCTTCCATCAACTAAGAGTCGATGCATCCATTCAGTTGCATGATTTGTACCAAAAACAGTCATTTGACATCAAACCACAAATTTCTGAAACATAATTCAAAACATGTGCTGGTTGTCATTGACTCGCTTTTTATAGGATACACTTCTTGCGAAAATTGTCAATAGAAGTCATTGTGTCGACCATATTTTCCAGATTTCAAAACATCAAAGCAAATGTTGTTATTTGAACACATTACTAATTAACGACTTGGATTCAATATCCATATTGGTATGCAAGATAAAGCATAATAAATGCTTAGAATAGAAAAGTGTGGTGTACAAGAACAATCGCATATCAAAATGAGTTATTCAATTAATTTAAGTCTTTGAGCTTATGCCCGTGTCCATTTCTTCCGAATCATTGTAGAACATCTTCCTTACCTTACAAAGTTTATAGATAAATGTATTTTGAATATCTGGATCATCTGTGAAGGTGAGCTGATGAATGCACTGTGTGCCTTTTAACTTCTTCCAAACCCATAACCCAGAATTAAACAGTGAGTTTGAACTGTAAAGATACCCCAAGTGTGGACCAGACACTGAAACATATGTATGTAAGTATCTTAGAAATCTGCAATATAAGAAAAAAGTTAGCACCAAATGTCAAACAGATGAACACATTCAATGCTAAGAGTATGACCTACCAGCTATTGCTGTTCTTATAATGAGGTTGCCAATAGAATGTCCAACAAAACTCAGTCTAATATCCCCCAGATTTCCACATCTTGATGCTTTATCCATTTTCTTTTTAACAAAGGAAATAACTTCCTGCGCTAGCCTTTGACCCATTTCTCGGAAGTCACCCGATGTTTTATCTTCATTAGCCTGTGACATCAGAACTTCTACCTTGGGATCCATCAAAATCCATTGATTTTGAATAAGTCGTAGATCCAGATGATGCCCCTGCAATATTTTCAGAGACAAAGAATAAGCATCCAGCCAACTTTCAACAATAAGATGCTGAGCTGTGTGCGTGATCTCGTAATCTTTCTCAGAATATTGGGCACACTTACAAGCTACAAAATCTCTGGAAATAGATGATACCATGATTAAGAGGTGAAATGCATTAAAGACAAAGGGTTAAGTTTTGGCTATGGAATGAGATATCAGGTAATGATGGAAGGATTAGTATACTGAGGCCAAAACCGGCCTAAAGATGTTTTAATCTTTTATTATTGTGTCAATCCTTCATGGTCAGGTCATGGACATTTTATTTACCAGCTTCTTCGAAAGAAGGGCCAGGCCAACCACTTGTACATTTTTTGCTTGATCCATTTTGATAACTTGACGGATAGTCCGCCACTAATTATTTACAATCCATCTCAGCCAAAGAGGTAGATAAATTTAACAACATTGAGACATACACAAAAAACATGTTATCGTATTTAAAAGATTAGATATGTGCAGAACTTGCCTGAAACCCATGCACAAAGACAACAATCTTCAACACGCGAGCATTGCTTTGTGGGGCAGATTCCTGGTTTGCAGTGTCTGAGTTGAGTGTAGCTTGAAAATTATGTGAATCTGCAAGTATGACATTTCTCAGGTATGAATTTTCACTGATTGTGCGCCGTGGTGCATTCGTCACACGTTGAACAATCACAATTGGTATACGTAAAGGATCTCCAAACATTTGCATGTCTTGAATTGATTGGTTGTTAATCTGCAAAAACACAATCCATTAATACGTAGTACATATATGTAAATCAGGAGCTAGTGATCCACACAAATTGATAACTACCCTCATTTGTGCGATGCTCCTTCGATGAAGTTCAGCACGTGTAGCTTCAGTCTGAGGAGGCTGTATGATTTAAGAATAAAAATAATTCAGTTTTAATAATATGCATAGAAAAGATTTTCTGAAGTTCCTTTTCCAATGCCTGACATTAAAAATATGGAAGAACATATAAGAATTCACCTCATCAGATGACTTCAACAAACTGGAAACTCTTCTGTGCACCCCACGATAAGAAAACTCATCATTCCTACTATTTATATAATGCAAATATTCTAGAATCTTTGTTTTGTTATCTCTAAAAACAAATATAGAGCAGAAATATCATTACTTGCGCATTTAACATTACAGATAGATGACACCGTGTTAGTGGAAATGTGAATGCAGATTTAACATTACATGCATTCAGCAGAAATATCATTTGAAAGCAAACATAGAAAAGATGCCTGAATGAGAGAACCAAAGTAGATGACATAATTTAGCTGCCCTAGAAAATGTTACATTATAGCACAAAAGGGACTATTCAAACCAAATTATCAAGAAAACTATAATCATTCTTCTATCAATATTGTTAAAAAAAAAAATGGAACCAAAAGAAGAAACATTGACTCGGGTTTGGACATGAAAAACGCATTTTGTAGAATCTTAATGATACGTGATAAAAAGCAAACCTGTGGAATTTTAGAAATGTGTTCCACAAATAAAACAATTGGTCTCCCACTGAATGGCAACAGTCCAACAGATCACTCTCTGACAAGGAGTTAAGCTTTTCAGCAATCGGAAGATCCAGAGCACCATTTCCTCTCTGCACAAGAAGAGACGATAGAATTAATAAAAAATAAAAAATAGAAAGAAATATAAATAGAGAAACAAAATAGCAATATGCTGCAGCATGAATAAAAGGAAGGACCTCAAGACCATTTTGTGGATTGCCCTGTGCTGAAAATTCCAACATCTGTTGCAAACTGATTTGCATGCACAACATAATTCAATATTTTCTGATTGTTCAGTTTGGACAGGAACTCTGAAATCTCAATAGTCTGATCAACTGCTTTGCTAAGTTTTTGTAATTCTTGAAGTAATATCTCACGAGCTTTTAATAATGCCTTAAGAAGCATTATATTCTTCATATCTATAGAGGCAACTTCTCCCTTGGCCTGGTTTGTCACATAAAGAATTAGTTAATGCCTGAAAAGAAATGTCCAAATAACAAATATATAAATAAAAATCTAATCCGTGGTTACCAGAATACAAAAATAAACATTCATGAACGTCCTACAAAAACACTTTATTGAATGATTTTCATCCCATTTTTTACATAAGAGAAAAAGAGAAGCACGAAATAATACCGCTATAGCTGAACGTACTCTCAAAGAGTATGCTATTCCTTCTACAGAAGATCCACAAGCTATTATTGTGTACTCAACGGTTGAGGATGACAATTTCGAAATCAAGCCTGCACTACTTGGTGCAGCAAATTCAGTTTTCTGGATCCCCCACTGAGGATCCAAACCTACATATTTCTACCTTCCTAAGACTCAGTGGCACCTTAAAAGAGAACCAAGAAGCCGTAATACTTCATCTCTTTCCCTTTTCCTTAAGGGATAGAGATAGCGCTTGGTTCCATTCCCTAGAAGTTGGTTCCATCACATCATGGGATCAAATGAGACAAGCTTTCCTTGCCCGATTCTTTTCCCTTCTAAAACTGCCAAACTAAGGGACCAAATCACACGGTTCAACCAAAAAGATGAGGAATCTCTATATGATGTGTGGGAGCGTTTCAAAGAAATGCTTAGAATTTGTCCCCACCATGGTTTAGAGAAGTGACTCATAGTCTACACCTTTTATAATGGCTTGTCTTATACCACAAAAATGACTATTGATGCAGCTGCAGGTGTAACGCCCTATTTTTATTATTTATTTATTTTATCGAGCTTAGTATTTTTTTGTCATATTTTATTTGAATAATTGCGATGTGTGACTTTTATATTAGGTGTGGATATTTATTAGTGATTTAGTATGAAATTATTAGTGAATGAATATAATTAAATTAGATTAATGAGGCGTAAGTGCAGTTTTGGAGTAAGGAGAATTTGTTAGGTTAAGAATAGGAGAGGTGTAGTTAGTGAGATGAGTAGTGTTTAATGATTTATATAATAGTAACAAATTCAAGAGGTGCAAGTGGTAATATGAAAAG
>Ga0209282_1002241_pt1 | contig 11066 bp, 5 predicted proteins | sample Mtrugardesep15_FD_187529 | JGI IMG/M metagenome (GOLD analysis project Ga0209282, IMG submission 187529) | Root nodule microbial communities of legume samples collected from California, USA - M. trunc garden sep15 (SPAdes) (version 2) | ecosystem: Host-associated > Plants > Roots > Nodule...
TGAACACTCTCTCTGGCACTCACAGGAATCAATGTATGTCCCACTACTTTGTGTTGATTCAATTTTCAAAGTATAGACCCACAATGATTTAAAACCAATAAGAGAGTGAGTATTAGAGAGTGTTGCTAGAATTACTCAAAGTACTAATATTAGCACTAATAAGTTATCACAATAATAATAATAATGTAGTAGCAATCATAGTTTGCAGACTTTAGAACTGGTTATGATAAAAGTCAAATGCTTCCAATGATCATGGGGTTATGATTAACCCATGGTGTAAAAACTCTACACCGACAATAGTGTATATGAATTTAAATTGAACCGTCATGTATAACGGTACCTTTGATGACAGAACCTTTGCCGATTTTGAAAGTGAATGGACTCTGGCCAGGATCTTTTGTACTGTAATAAAATAAATGAAATGAAATGAACACAATATTAAAAATAAAATAAAATAAAAAGGGTAAAGTAAGTAAATTAACCAACCTCCAGAATTTCTGAGAAAGGTCACCGTTTTTCCCTGTTCATCATCATCAAAACAATTAGCAGATGAATGAATAAATCAAAGACGAATAGATCTAATTGTTTAATTAAATTATAAAATAAGGAATAAATGGGTTTTAGGGTTTAGAGATAGAAAGTGCGAACCGTATCCGGTGCAGTGGACAGTGACGTTTTGACCAGGAGTTGGCTTAGGACCGTTTCCAGGTCGAACGATTTGCTTCTCAACTCCCATCTTCTTTCTTTCACTCGATCTTATGCTTCTGATCTGATCTGATTTCTTTTCTGTTCACTTCCTTACAAAACAAATTATATTTATACTGCATCATAGTTTTGCGAGCATTTTTACTTTTCTTAAGGCTTAATTGTTATTTTAGTCCCTTAACTAATTTTTTGGTATCACTTTGGTCCCATAACTAAAAAAAAGTCCATTTTGGTATTTTAACTTTTGTTCTGTTACATGTTTTGGTCCCAACTGTTAGTTTTAATTCAATTCCGTTAGGGTTATCCATAATGTCTGAAACCAGGGCTGATTTGGCATAGATTTAGATGATGAGATGGCATAAGTAACACTTTTAGGACATTTTTAGAGAGATAAAAGTCATCTAGAGAGAGAAATAGAAGAAGAAAGCTTTTGCTGAGGAGCATTCACGCGAAGAAGAAGAAGACGAAATCGAAGGACACAATCTCACCGACGACATCAGGTTTGTTATTTTTCTTCTTCATCTGTCATTTGTTTCATCGATGGGTTAAAAAAAATATGGGTTTTAATGTTACTATTTTTGGGTTAGGGGTTAGGGTTTATGCAAAGTTGTTTCTGGTTTTAGGGCGTTTTGTTTCTGGTTTCTGGTTTTAGGGTTTAATGTTGGTATAGGGTTTCAATAAATGCAAATTTTAAACCTTCGTTGTGTATTGTTGTTGTTTAAGGGTTTTTTGTGAATATTAAATTGTAGTGGTCCAGTTTTTTTTTATATTCGTGTATGTTTGTTTATTAGGATTCGTGGTTGAGTGTTCATGGAGGATAAGTTTGAGGTGGTCTGTCACTACGGTGGTGCTTTTGATGATTTCAACCATAATGGATATTATGGTCCTGTGAGCACTTGGTTATGTGAGCCAGATTATTGGAGCTATTTTGAAATCATAGGTAACCTAGATGTTTTGGGTTATAAGGAAGAAGCTATTGAATCTATCTGGTTTTATGAACCATACATGGCTGATGAAATGGTGCTATTGGATAATGATAATCGTGCAAAGAGGGTTCAATATATAGCACAAACTGATGGACAAGCTCATATCTATATTGTTCACAAAATATCACAACCAGAAATTATTGAGATGGTAGAGTATTATGGTTTAGGTGAATACAATATGGCTGATGAAGATGGTCCTACTGATAATGTAGGTCCCACTGTTGATGAAGTAACAAATGATGTGGCAGGAGATAATGATGGGGTGGGGGCCACTGAAGTTGAAGGAGAAAATGAAACATTTGGGCCCACTGTTGGTGAAGTGGTAATAGAAAAAGGTGGTAAAGATGCTGGTGGAAGTGGGCCATCCGGTTCTGAAGAAGTAATTGGGCCAGATGTGAGTGAACATCAATTTGGGCCAACTGTTGGTGAAGAGGAAAGTGGGCAAGTTGTGGATGAAAATGTATCAGAAAAGGAAGTTGGGCTAGGGGACAAGGAAGGTGGGGAAAAGAATGTAACAGGGTGTGATAAGGAAGTTTCTGGTGTTGGTAAGGAAAATGACAAAGCTTCTGCTGTTGGTAAGAAAAATAACAAAGGGTCTGGTGTGGGTAAGAAAAATGACAAAGGTAAGGAGCCTGCTGTAGAGGAAGATGATGGCTTTTGTTTTGAGTTATATGAGGACAGTGATGTTGACAGTGCTCAAGATGTACATTTTGGTGATTCAGATGTGGAATGCATGGTTAATGACTGCTTTCGCTTTGATGAGGGAAGTAATGATGATGAGGGAGTTAATAGTGATGAGGACAATGACTTTGAAGATCACAATGAAAATGTTGACAACAATGTTGCAACAGGTATGTTACAAACCCCCCCTCCCCTAATGCAAAAAATAATAACATAAAGAAATCCCCCTGTTTATATGTTGCTAATGTATTATAAATGATGTTGATACATTATGCAGGGAATGTTGATGCTGAGGAACATGTTACAGAACCACCAAGGAACAAGAGGGGTAGACCTAGGAAGCAGCCTGTTGATCCAAATGCTAATAATGGAGCAGAAAACTTTGTGCCTGAAGATAATCAAAATGAGAGTAGCAGTGCTACTGATGATGAGCTGATTATTGAGGATGGGTCTGGTCAGGCAAATCAGGTAGAAGATAAAGGTTTGGAAGATGTTGAGGAGTATAATTCTGATGAGCTTGTTAGTGGAAGTGACAGTGATGAGGATGATCCAATTCAGGGCAAGTTTCCCACATTCAAACAACCAAGAAAGATGTTAGATTATAAGTGGGAGGTTGGTACATATTTTGGTACTAAACTACAATTTCAACATGCTATGAGGACATATGCAATTCATTCTGGTAGGGAAATCAAGTTTGTGAAAAATGACAAATTGAGGATGAGGTTGGAGTGTAGAGGTAGAGGCAGCTGTGAATGGAAGGCGTATTGTGCCAAAATACGAAATGAGGCAACTTGGCAGCTGAGGCAAGTTAGTCCTTACCATACATGTAGTAGGAGTAATAAGGTGAAATTTCTGAATTCTAAGTGGCTTGGTACAAAACTTGAACCTAATGTGAGGGAGAACCCAACTTTGAAAATCCAAGACATTATCAACAAGTCTAATGAGAAGTGGAATATCAAATTGACAAAGACAAAGGCCATCAGAGCTAGATCATTGGCTTTTGATGCTGTTGATGGCTCTTTTAGGGAGCAATATACTAGGATGCATGACTATTGTCATGAGTTGCTGAGATCAAATCCACATTCTACAGTGAAGATAACCAGTACCCCATATCTAGCTTCTGAAGATGATTTACAAGATCCTACTGCTAATCTAAATCCTCACTTTCAAAGAGTATACATATGCTTCAAGGCATGTAAAGATAGTTTCCTAAAGTGCAGACCTATCATTGGCTTGGATGGATGCTTCCTGAAAGGTTATTATGGTGGTCAACTTTTAACAGTCATTGGAACAGATCCAAATGATCAAATACTCCCTATTGCTTATGCTGTTGTTGAAGGAGAAACAAAAGAAACATGGGCTTGGTTTTTAGATTTGCTTGTGAATGACTTGGGTGGTGTGGCAAAATGTGTTGAATATACATTCATAAGTGACCAACAAAAGGTATGATATATTAATTTCTTATCAACATATGGATGTTATGCCTCAATATGTGTGTTATACTGAAAATGTGTATACTGAATATGTGCTATGTTGTCTGTGGTATATGCAGGGACTGTTGCCAGCAATGGATGAGTTGTTGAAAGATGTTGACCACAGATTCTGTGTTAGGCATCTGTACAATAACTTCAGAAAACAATACCCTGGAAAGAAACTAAAGGAACTGATGTGGAAGGCAGCCACATCAACATATCCAAATGCATGGATGGATGCTATGAAGGAGATCAAGGCAATCAATCCAGAGGCATTCAAGCATCTTATTCAAATACCACCTAGAAGATGGAGCAGATCATATTTCAGGGCTGTACCAAAGTGTGCCACATTGGTCAACAACATGTCTGAGTCTTTTAACTCTGTCATTGTTGGCCCTAGATCAAAACCAGTGATCACTATGCTTGAGGAGATCAGAATCTATATCATGGAAAGGTGGGATAAAAACAGACAAAAAATTCAAAAATATCCAGACAGTGTTTTGCCCAACATCAAGAAAAAGCTTGAAAGAGAGGCTACTTATACAAACAAATGGCTTACAAGGTATGATTGTTGTACTTATATAGTATTAAGTTGGTCCTTTATATTGCTTAAATAGTATTAAGTTGGTCCTTTATATTACTTAAATAGTATTAAGTTGGTCCTTTTTACTTTCTTATATGGTATCATTTTGGTCCTTTTTATTTCTGGTTTATTTCTGGTCCTTTGTATGTCTGAAACAGGCGTTGTGGTGAAGACTTTTTTGAGGTCTGGCACATTTCTCCATCTAGGGAACAATTTTCTGTCAATCTTGGAGTAAGGGACTGCTCTTGTAGGAAGTGGTCATTGACTGGGCTACCATGTGTACATGGTATTTGCTGTATCAGGTATATGGAACTTGATATGTATGAATTTGTTCCTGATGAATATAGGAGAGAAAGGTATGAAGCATGCTATGCACCTATGATATTCCCAGTTAATGGTAGATCTCTATGGCAAAGAACTGCTTACACTGACCTGCAACCCCCACCTATTAGAAGACAACCAGGTAGGCCCAAGAAAAAGAGAACTAAGGACCCATCTGAGATGCTGAGAGATGATTCACAAATGAAGAGAGCAAGGTATGGAATTAAGTGTAGTAGATGTAAGACAATTGGGCACAATAAATTAACATGCAAGCTGCCTCCAGCACCTGTTGAAAACCAAGCCACTGATAACCCATCTTCAAATCAACCTCAGCCAACTCATAATGCTACTACTGTCACCACCCCTACCACCACTGTCACTCAACCACCTGCACCAACCCAAAACCAAACAACTACTTCCACCACCACTACCAATAATGTCATTCAACAACCACCTGCACCAACCCAAAACCAATCAACTACTTCCACCCACACCACTTGTAGTCAACCACCTTTTACTCAAACATTTTCTACTCAGGTTTGCACAAATGCACAAACTTCAGCAAAGTCCAAATCTCAAGCAAACAAGAAACAAGGTGGTGCTTCCAAGACTAATTCTGTCGCAACTACACAAACTGCTTCCAAGACACCAACTGCTACTTCCAAGACTAAAACTACTGTAACTAAAACAGCTGCAACTAATGTAGCAACAAGGTCCAAAAGGGGTCCAAACACCACAAGACAGAAGTTGCCATTCAAAAGGGGTCAAACAAGTGCAACACAACCACCCTCGAAATGAAGAATCTGTCATGTTATTAATTAGTTTTTAGGCGCCTAGTTGTTATTTTGGTATTTTGAAGATATGAAGTAATGATAATGGTTTGGTACCATTTCTTTTGATGCTTATGTAATGAGAACCTATGGCTTTATGGTTTTTATGCCTTTTTTGAGTTTGGTCTCATTTTGATGATGACAGAAAATGTAAGAGAACCTATGGTTTTACACCTTTTTGATATGGTCTCACCTTTATTATTCACGACTTATGTAATTGAGAACATCTTCAGTTTGTCTCAATCTTATAATGACTTACGTAATTGAGAACATATTCACTTTGTCTCAATCTTATAATGACTTGTGTAATTGAGAACATCTTCAGTTTGTCTCAATCTTATAATTAATCTATGAGACTTATTTCCAATTGTGTATTGTTTATAGTTGGAACCCTTTATGTGTTTTATCATGACTTATGTAACTGACAACCTTTTGATTTGGTCTCATCAATTTATCAGGTTTAGTAGCTAAAATACATTATTGTATTATGTTTTCTAAATTAACCATTGCATTGTAAAATTAGGATGAACATTACATCAGATCTTTTCACATTACATCAACAACATACTTAAACTACTTTAAATACATTCAACTTTCTACTAACACATAATTAAGCTACACTTTAAATACATTGACAACATCATACTAATCCATCAACATCATTATCATTGTAGTAATCCTTCAACATTCTACTAACTAAAACTTAAACTACTTTAGATACATTGACAACATCATTGTCATTAACACAATGTTAAACCCAAAACATAAAAACCCAAACATTATTGCAATCTTGGACCACCTCCTACTACTACACAACTCTTCTTTTAGGAAACAAACTTCATGCTTCAGCTTCCCATTTTTCTTCTTTAGCCTAGCAATCTTCATATCACGTTCATCAACATCACCATTATCATCATCAGCAAGAAATTGAAAATAGTTGCAGCCACTATCAAATCGGTTCCTCCAATTTCTACATCCCCAAAAATTCTTTCCATAATTAGGGTTTCTCATGTCAGTAACAGTTTTCATAACTAAAAACTCACCACATTGACATTTTCGAATTTGTCCCTTAAACCCAGAACCTACAGATCCAGAGATGACCCTTCGATTTTCGTTGTTGCTGTTGCTTCTGCGGTTAACATGAGACCCTGCACTGGACATGTTATTGAAAACGAAGAAGAGAAGAAGAAGAAGAGTTGATGAAGAGAATATGAAGAAGGATTCGAATTTGAGGAAGAAGAAGAACAAACCCTAATTTTTGGGGAAAAATTATAAACGAAAAAGAAAACAACAATAAAGAAAAATAGCTTATATACTGATGAGTCATATATTGCCAAATCAGCCCTTAATTGCCACCTATGCACACATTTGACGGAATTGAATTAAAACTAACAGTTGGAACCAAAACATGTAACGGAACAAAAGTTAAAATACCAAAACGGACTTTTTTTTAGTTATGGGACCAAAGTGATACCAAAAAATTAGTTAAGGGACTAAAATAGCAATTAAGCCCTTTTCTTAACAAAAGTTGTCAATATAATTTAATGTTACCAAATTGTTCTTTATTTGTATGAGTATTAAAATTGATTTTTCAAATTTTAAGACAAGTTAGTAGTATTAATTTAGGATATGTTTAAGAAAAAAAATGCATCTAGTAATTTGAAAAGAAGTTTACATTTAGAAACAAAAATAAAATCAAACGAGTACTTAGGTATAGGGACGGAGGGAGTATGTTATTTTCATTTTTGCATAAATACTTACTTTTATTTGTATTAATGTGTGTCTTATAAAATGTTACATAATTCAACTAGTATGTGTCTCTGACCTTAGGTTAGTTGGTAGGAATAATATATAATATACGTAAGACTTAGGGTTTAAATTGTGGTCATCACAAAAGTAGTTCAAGTAATACAGCTCTAAAAAAAATGTCATTTGTACACCAAAAAGGTTTTTTGAAAATAGTTGTACACTTTTTTTAGGAAAAAATAGTTGTACACTTATTGTTTCTTTTAAATCCCTAATCTATCACCATTTAATCTCTAAAATCAACTATAATGTCCTTAAATTATACCGTTAATCAAAGCATTTAATTGAAGATAGAAGTATAATTTAAGAACTTTTTGGTAGATTTTAGTAGTTTAAAATCAAATTGACGAAAGAATGATAATTTATAGGTTAAATTGGCTATTTATTCATTCTCTTTATATAATTCACACTCAATCACGTTTTTAAACTACTAAAACATTACATTAGTCTCTTTGTCAGTTGAATTGAAGGGTTAATTTATCTTTCCTATAAAATTGTCGAGTATCATTCTAACTTTATTTTTTAAATTGATTTGAATAGTTTAGGGACTAAAGTGTTAGAGAATAGTGATGATTTACGAACTAAATTATTTGTTTATAATTGTTCCCATTATTTATTATATGTTAGCAACACCTAACATGAAGTGGCTGTAGTTTAGTGGTAAGAATTCCACGTTGTGGCCGTGGAGACCTGGGCTCGAATCCCAGCAGCCACACTTATCTTTTTCTTTTTCATCCTTTGTTAAATTCAGCACAAATTAAAACGACATCGTTTAATATGCCCCCGCTCAATTATTATTATTGTTTCTGCAATCAATTATCAACATTTATCAATGCTTTTTTTTCAATTGAAGAATCCGCATTGCATTTTGATTCTGTTTTTTTTAATCATATGTAGATTTGTGATTGCAATCTCCAAGAAGAAAAAGATGATTGATGATGAAGGCTTGGGATTCATTGCCAACTATCTTGGCATCTTCATTTTTGCTTTGGTTATAGCATATCATTTGGTCATAGCTGACCCCAAATATGAAGCCAATAATTAGATACTATCATCTTTTTTGTTTAATTCAGTTTTGTTGATTGATCTGTTAGGTCACTTGATTTATGAAACCAGTTTGTAGCTTATGACAAATAAAATCTTCAATACCTGGTGATTAGTATTGATCATATTTCATCTCCATTGATTTATATTTTGTATAAAGTTAAAACTCTATAAATTAATAATGTTAGGACGGGAGAAATTTCTGAATTTAGAGAGTTATTAATTTATCGATAAATTAATAATTATTAAATTAAAAAGTTTGTAAGTAATTATAATGTACATACCAAACAAAAAGGTAAATTAGTCTATGCCTCTTAGAATTACGTTGCAGCGAACTTTGGACTCAACGTAAATTAGTAACTAGTGTGTTCATATGCATTGGAAATCAATAATGACTTTTGAAGTACAGACAACTATTGCATCATATTTCAATAGAGTGTAATATATTTTTTTTTTCCAGTTTCTATGAATTATTATTTTATGATTTTCTTGGGACCGAAAATTATAAAGGAATCTCCCAAAAAATTATTATCTTATTATTTTATCGAGTTTTTCAATTTTTTACATTAGCCCAAGTCGGGGCCGGACAAATTTATTATTTTAGAGAGTTTATTAATTTACCGAGAATTAATTTAAAGAGTTTTTACTATATTGAGTGTTCCGGATTCATGCCCCATGTTTGAATGGCTAACATAAACCACCTAGAAGCCTTTTTCTTGGGTAAAAAATTGGAAAGATATAGACAATTATCTCCATTTCCTTCATTTGGAAAGATATAAACACAAAAAAATCTTGAAAAGAGTATACAATAATTAATGATGACGGTACTCATTTATTGAAAACATTCACTACTTTTTTTGTGTCTATCTCTATCCAAATTGTATGCTCTATTTATTTTGATAAATGGAGAGAATCCTTGCTCGATTGTGTGTGGGAAAGGGAGAAAAGATCAGGTGATTAAAGTTGTTCAGCTCGAAGTTTGTATGTAAATGCACCATGGGATTTGAAAAGTGAGTTTCCTATGACCCAATAGAATTTTGATTTGTTCAGTAAAAAATATATTGATTTCGATATGTTTGATTATTTTGTATTAAAATTGATTTTGCTGAGTCCAACTTTGAGTATAAGTGATGAAAGTTTGAAAATTTTGTGTTTTACATCAAATTTGTTTTATGTAAAAACATCCTAACATGAATGACTTTATTTCACTCAATTTTAACCAAATTAATTTTACATATTGATTTCATTCACTCATAATTGATAGACACTCACAAAAGAAAATGTCATGTTTATGACATTTTCAGACACAAAACAACACCAACTTTGTAGTGTGTAAACCATGAAAGATTGGAACATGTTGATTTAGGACCTAGGAGTGTGTTTCTTTCAAGTTCTCAACTTTGATTCATCGAGTTAATTTTATTGTTTGTTAATTATTAATCAACATTATTTCTTTTTTGGTGGTAGTCGGGGTTCGAACCCCAAACCTTGCATATATTATGTATTGTTCACACCAACCGAGCTAAACTCACGAGAACAATCAACATTATTTCAAACCTAAAGACTATGTACAATTCTTCATATATCTTCAGACTTATATCGAAATTCTATAGAATTAGTGAGCTTTAGAAGTAATATTACGAAAATCTCAAAGGGATGACCGTAAAAAGCATTCATCAACAAACTGAGTTTTAGAAAATCAGAAATGAGTAATAGAGAGAAATAAGCCATTTTTTCATAGAAGTTGTGTATCAAAATAGATCAAATGGATCCATATTTATACATGGCACACCCTAAGAAGAGTGGATGAATCAAAATTGTTAACATTGACGTTAAATTTTCTAAAGTTGATAAATGCATCAAAATAAACACACAAGAGAAGGAACAAAGAACATTGGAACCTGGAAATCAAAAGAATTGCTTTTTAAATCCGTGATGACAGAGAGACTGTAACACCCCAATTTCCCGTCTTAAAAATTTCATTAATTAAATCACATAAATCAGAGTACTTCTCAAAGGAGTGTCACATTTCTTCTTTAAAAACAACTTAGATAATAATTTATCAAATCACAAAAATATTCAATTAAGCAGCGGAATTCAAAAGTCTCGTCTCATAAATAGTTCTTGGCTTAAAAGCCAACAAAAACGTCTCAAGTATTAATGTTTCAACATCACTAAGTCTTAAGGTTAACATTTATTGAAAACATGATACACAAGGAATAGACTCTATGCAAAAGACCCCATCCCGTTACGTATCAGAGCAACCCTACTTCACAGACTCCTCGCATCATCGCATCTAAGACTGGGTACCTGCACTTGCCCACAAGGCGGCAATTCCAGCAGAAGGGGTGAGATTCACAACAATAATATTAATGTATAAATCAAATGTCAAGATTAACAGTCATACATCCAACTCATAAGCATAACATTTATCACATCATAACATCGGTATAAACAACATCATAAGCAGCATCATAAACATACATCAACATCTCAAGCATCGTCTCATACATGTCATAATTGACTCGACTATATGCAACACCTAACGTCTCAACATCATGCATGTGGTACCATATGATTATAGCATTAATATGCTTCACCGTCGCTTTGAGCAAATGCTCCACCGTCGCTTTGAGCA
>Ga0209282_1002242_pt1 | contig 11066 bp, 10 predicted proteins | sample Mtrugardesep15_FD_187529 | JGI IMG/M metagenome (GOLD analysis project Ga0209282, IMG submission 187529) | Root nodule microbial communities of legume samples collected from California, USA - M. trunc garden sep15 (SPAdes) (version 2) | ecosystem: Host-associated > Plants > Roots > Nodule...
ATCAGAGGCTTCATTTACTTCTTCATTAGATTCTACTTTCTTCTCATCATCAGACACCATATCTACATGTGAAGTAGTTGGGTTTAGAAGATTTGGGTTTAGATGATTTTGGAGTATCATGCACAGGGATGATAACATCTTGTAGAATGGTATGAAAAGGAGTTTCGTTGAGTGGAGAATGATCAGATGGTTGATCATCAGCAGCGGTTGGTGGTGATTGAGAACAAACGCGTGAAGTGGTTTTGGTTCGTGCCATCTTCGCAAAAACAGAGTATGATTCTGGTTTTTGGATTTTGTTTAAGGAAAAGGTGGTTTGAAGAGAGATGAGAGTGATGAAAAATAATCTGAATAGTTGTTGGTTATTATATAGCCAAAACATGTTCAGTTGAGGGAAGAAAGAAGAAAGGACTTGACAGTTTTCATTGGAAATGATGAAACTGAAAAGTAGTGGTTGGGAGAGAGAAAGAGAAAAGTAGCCGTTTGTGAAGGTGAAAGGTGATTGGATGATTTGATAGTTAAGGTTTTACATGGTGGTTAATGCTTAAACCTAACTGCTTCATAATCAAGCATTTAATGCTTAAGATTATGGAAGAATTTTTGGAAAAAGTCAATATAAAATCTCATGAAAGAGATTATTGACCCAGAAGTATGAACATTCTGATCATAAGAATATCTTGACGAACATTTTGATCATTTGAACATTATGACCTGATGAACATTCTGAACTCAGGAACATTCTGATGAGTATTCTGATTGAGATAGATCTATCTGATTTGCATCAGATGACATCAAGGGATTTAGTCTAAGGCCCTTAGTGATCAGTAATCAATCTTTATTGGGATTTTTCATGATTAACAATTTTTCTTTAAGAAAATTGAATTTATCCTAAATAAGGGGTTTTGTGAAGATGTCAGCTAGTTGATGTTCAGTATCAATAAAGCTTAGTGCAATATTTTTTTTTTAACATGGTCTCTAATAAAATGATGCTTTATTTCAATATGTTTAGACCTAGAATGTTGAATGGGGTTCTTTGAAAGATTAATTGCACTTGTATTATCACAAAAGATAGGAACACTTGTGTGCCTTAGTGAGTAGTCTTCCAACTGATTTCTTACCCACAAAATTTGAGAGCAACAATTAGCTGCAGATACATACTCAACTTCAGTTGTGGAGAGTGCAATGGTGTTTTGCTTTCTGCAAGACCATCCAATCAATGCTTGTCCTAAGAATTGACAGGACCCACTTGTACTCTTCCTCTCAACTTTGTATCTAGCATAATCAGCATCACAATAGGCTACAAGATCAAAACTAGAACATTTTCTATACCAAAGGCCAAGATCACTAGTACCTACTAGATATCTAAAAATCCTTTTAACTGCAATTAAATGAGATTCTTTTGCACATGTTTGAAATCTAGGACATATCGATATGCCATTGATGTTTACAGCTCTATCTTTGTCTTCAATTTTTGCAATTAAATTAAGATAATTATTCAACAATGCTTAAACAAACTTTTACGCTCAAAGCAGGGCAAATGTAAGTTTAAGAACAAAATATGCAGACCTTAGAGCAATTACACAACATCAAAATGAAGATCACGTATATAAAAAAATCTTCTAATGATAAATTCAAACATAAGATTCATTTAAAATCATGTTTGAAGAATGGTATTTTTCATAAACCATATCAAAATCAAGTGAATATCTTCACGTTTTAAATTATTCTGAAGTTTGACAAATTAAGACATTTTTTATGTTTCATATCAATGAACAATCATGACTTAATATTTATGATCAAACATAAATCTTCCTATGAATTATTTAACAACAATGATGATTTAGTTTGTAGCTTTATGTCAATAACTCAGATAGAAATGCATCAGATTCATTTATTTCAAATGTGAAAAGATAAGTATTCACAAAATGATGTAACACATTTAACATTTTAACATGATTATTAAGAAGGAATTTTGGGGAAAATAATGAGAGGATATTATGCATGAATTTATACATAAACAGAAACAACCCCTTGTTCAATTATAAGAACAATAATTCATTTTAAATGCACCCTTAATATATCTTGTCAAAGCATAAGACATCATGCAATGATTTCAATCATCAATTATGACTTGTGCAGTTGCAAATGAGTATAATATTATCATGAAAGGAGTATGCACATAGTGTAAAACAATTATTGCATTTAAGTTTAAACATTTGATATATGCACATATTAGACATGATAGAATTTGATGCATTCAATCATCATATTTATTATAGTGCAAATAAATGTGTACCTTATGCGATGATATCCCTCACTTTGAGATTCAATGAAGAGAGCATGTTTCTCTTTCTTTGAGATACTTTCTCATCTGGATGGAGAAGTCCAAGCATGAATAAGCATAACCTTCTGAAGCAGTTTAATCAGTAGATTTCTCTTCTTCTTAGTCTTTCCAGCTTTTTGATATGAGTGTCTTTTAACATATCCAGGTGTTTTAGGATCTGCAGACATATGATCAACAGATGGAATGCTTTGTTCATGAAGAATGTTTTCTTAAACATTCTGAACTTGAGTTGAAGGAATTGTTCCATCACTTTCCATCTAAGAATCCTCAAAGACACTTGCATTGAAGTCTGAGTTGAATTCCTCCATATTCAAATCAAAACAAGCTTGATTTCTAGCTAGCTCATCTTCATCAGATTCCTTTGTTGTAGTGTTTTCACTAAGCATGTTTCACTACAAGAAATGTTGCATTTTGCCAGGGATCAATGACAGGAGCAAGCACTCCTGGCAAAAATGTGAGGGGTAATGCCAAGGGATGCTTCTGGCAAAATGCTAACGCAGATGACGGGAAATAGATGACACATGCCAGGGGTTTACCCCTTGCAAATTGCAAATACTCCTGACATCCATTTAGGCAGGAGTTTGAAATTCAAAATGGGGGAAAAGTTGCAGACTTACATGCATTTTGCCAGGGATCTCTGCGCGCGGTCAGGAATCTCTGCATTTTTCACTCTCTTTTAATTTTTTTAAGTTTTCTTTTTCTCACACCACAACTACTCACAAAGCAAAAATTTCAATCCCTAGTTTGAGAAATCTCAATCTCAAATCGATACTCACCCCAAATCTTCCAGATCGTCTCAAATTCAAGATCCCTCCTTCTCTGAACTCAATCGCACATCCCTTCAATCTATGTCCAACTGAATCGCTTCTCACAACCTAAATCCATTCCAGATTGCTTCTAGATTCGCTAGTCTCACAACCATACTCATTTCAGATATTATTTTTTTTCCACCGATTCATCTAAATCTCACTCTTCAAAATCACAACAACGAAGGAACCTTACTCGTACACAGGGAAAGCATCATCGAACCAAATCTCGCTAAGTGTGCTGCTCGTGAAGCTAAATATGCTCCAACTCAACCTCAGTCTCATAAGAGGAAGGTTAATTTGAAGAAAACTGGTATGAATCACTGAATAGCTTCATTCTTGTTTAATTATATATTTTATTTTATTAAAATTACTAATTGAAATTATTGTTTTTTGTGTTGTTTATGACTGCAGTTAAGATTGGGAGATACATGTATCGTGTGATATTTGATCCTGATACCAAGCAAAGATCTCTGCTATTCCAGGTTTTATTAATCTTCTTTGAAGTTTGAAGTGGATTTTGTTATTCAGATACATGTAAATATACAAATAAATCTGTCTTGAGGTATATGCTAAATTATTATATGTGAAATTGTTTGTGGATATTTATGTTATTAAAATTTCAATTTTGTTGCAGCTAGTGAATAAATGACAATTAGATATTGCTGCTTGCAGGTGATAAATGATGCTATTGGTGTAATATTGCAAGCAGGACGCCAAGCCAAGGTTTGATGCCTTGTCTTATTAGTATTTTTTTTCATGCCAAAGACGAGACTAGAAATGCTATAGAAATGTTCTTCTGTTTCCCTATGATATTGATTAAGGTCCATGACATCTTTATTTGTTTTGATCGATCCAAATTTGCTTTACTAAGTTTGAATGACTGGGGTTTTTGCAGGTTCTTAACCAAATTGTCATTGAACTTCTTGCTGAACATCCTCTAGCCGATAGCACACCGCTTCATGAACTTCTTGGGCATACCCTGCCTCCGGTGCAATATTCTGCATTTGATTTCTTCCTAATTCATGTGATTATTTTGATGGATCTAAGTTCAGAATAGACAATTTAGTAGTTATGTGGTTGTTTTCACGCCTGATAGAATTCTTCAGCAACCTAAAATAAACATAGTGATTTTGATATTTGTTGACTGTTTAAAGTAAAATATATTTAATGAGCATCGTGTTATTTACTCATTGTATAGCTACTACTGCTTGTGTATAATTGATCATGATTATGTTATACTAGATTGTCTTTTATGAATGTTCAAGTCTATGATAGTATGCTCTACCATGTTTTACTTTCTTTGATAAGTTATGCTGATGTTTTCCAAGGGGAGTACATTGTTTCAGTACTATCAAGATTCAGGATACTACACTACTGATTAATAATATTTGCAGTTCTAATTTTTTTTTTTTTAGAGTTTTACTTGAACTCAACATTAAATTTTCACCCCTTTCTCCACACTTTTCATGCTATACTTTTGCTTGCAATCTTCACCTAATGGGTTAAAATTGATTCTTTGGATGCACAAATGATTTTCTAAAACATAGCATTTTGTTGCACAAACTCTCTCTAAAACATAGCATTTGGCCAAATGTTTAATTATTTTTCGAAAAAAAAAAATTAGAAAGTTTTTAAAATTATTTTAATTATTAAATTTTAATATTTTGATTTTTTAAACTAATAAAAAGTGTTTTTTTTAAAAAAAAAAAAAAAATCGAACACAATTTGCCAAGGGTTAACCCCTCGCAATGTCCCTGGCATGTTTTGAAAATGACTGATGTGATGTCTGCAAAAGCCTGCATTGACTAGAATGTGTCAGAAAGCCTGCTATCATGCAAACACAATTTGCCAGGGGTTGAGCCAGGGCCTGTGCCAGGAGCGCATTTGCCAGGAGCTAAAGCCCTGGCAGGTTCATTTGCGATGAGCGGATTTGCTGGTGATTTTGTTCCTGGCAAAACTCCTGACAAACGTCCAGTTGCCAAGGTTTTTAGCATTTTGCCAGGGCTTCTGTCCCTGGAAAAATGCAACATTTCTTGTAGTGTTTGTGGCTAGAATTTTAGCAACATCATGCATATCTTGATTTGTTGATGACAGAGGGTCATTTCCCATATCAGATTCTAGAACAATTTCTTGTTCATCAAACTGGAGTTCACTCAAGATGTTTGTAGCATCAACTTCAGCTTTTGAAATTGTTTCAGCAGTAGAAGATTTAAAGGATCCTTATCCAGTCAAAGCTTTTAGCTTCGTTAACTTTCTGAGCTATTTCTCCAGAGAATTCTTTAATCTCATCAACCTTCTGAAGTTGTTATGCAGGAACTTCATCAACTTTCTGAGTTCCATCTTCAGTAGCGGCATCAACTTTCGTAAGCCAGATGGCTCTCTTTCTTAGCAGCACCATAATCTTTTTGAAGTTCTTCAACATTTTGAACTTCATCAGCTTTTTCTGAACAGCTTCCTTAGCAATGTCTGCAACTTCTTGGAAGGTTTCTCCAGGGATGTCTTGATCCATTGTTGGAGGATATTGTTGTCAAATTCTTTTTGTCAAAGATTTGATAATCCTTCTCATACACTTCACTTTTTTAGAGGCATCTTAAAATGCTTGAATGTGAATGTGAAAGCCAATTCATATAGAATATGAGAAGTCTTCTTGTTCTTCAATCATATGTTGCAGAATCATGTAGTTGAGATTGAAAGACAGTTTTGTTGAAAACATGATATATGATACATGATCAACATTAATGACATTCTCAAACACTTCCAAAGTTATTGAATCTTTTTTGAGTAATAACTCTTGCTGACCAATTTGATCAAAGTAGATTATTTCTGCCTTGCTTGAAAACAGAGGAATGAACATTGAAGCTTTCAACTTTTAGGATTGAGTAGCTTCAGTATCAGGAGCATTTTCTTGAACATTATGATATGCAGACACATGAACATTATGATCTTCAGTTTCTTGATCAATCTGAACTGTTTTTTGAGCATCTTGAAATACATCAGTGTTGAAGTCTGAGTTTAGATCGTCTTATGTTGAGATCAAAACCAATTGCAAATTCCATTTTCTTATCTTCTAGTGATTGAACATTTTCTCCACATATCATCTTAGAAGCAAATATTTCTGCATCACAAATTGGCAAAGCTTTTGGTACCCATATTACTTTGGGTCCTTGAATGTTAATGTTTCTCTTCTTGAGAGATTCTTTCTTATGACCACATTCTGATTTAAGATAATCAGATTTGTTGCAATAAGAACATTATGTTTTACCAATCTCAACCTTTTGAGACCAATCTAATTTAGGATAAAATGTCTTTTTGAAATGAGGATTTTTCTCAAGTTTCTTTTTATATAAAAAAAATATACAGATTCAGAATGTTGAATTCTTTTTCAAAATGGTCATTTTTATTTACCTTCTCACTTTTGTTTGTGATAGGTTATGAATCGTAAACCTGTTTTTTTGAAAGGTCTTAACAGACTTTATAAAGTTGGTTATGTCCTTTTTTTTAAATATTACTTCTCTTTTCAAAATAACTTTTGTTTCAAAAATTCAGACTTTTCTAAATCTTACAATTTTTGCTCATTGAGAATTTTATGTTTCTCAGATATTTTAAAATGAGAGTGCTACAGTTTTTGAATGGTTTTAAGATCATTCAAGATTAGTAGTTTCACATTTTCTTTCTTTATACAAGAAAAGTTATTATTTTAAAAGTTCATACTTTTAAGATAAAATGCATGAGTCATATAAGATATTTTTAAACACTTTATATAAAAGATAAGGATTAGAATTTCTTACCTCTTCAGTTTATGTGTTGTCTTTTACTCATGTGTTGACTTCTTCTTCAAAATCATCTCTGGTTGCCATCTTTGCATTTTCTTCTTCAGAGGGAATTTACTTTTGAAATATCCCACATTGTTGCATATGTGACCTGCGCTTTGGTTTGCAGGTTTTGACATTACTTCTTTTTGGATCTTTTCCTCATACACTGTTAAGTGCTCAACCCATAGAGGCAGGCTCTTATACCAATTGAAGTAGATAAAAAAGTCACAAGGAAAGGGGGGGTTTGAATTGTGACCCTTTAAAAATTATCTTGTAACTTAAAAAGTAATTCTCAAGTTGAAACTTGGAATGGTTAAGTTAATAGCAGACTTCAGAACGTTCTGATGTCTGAGTGCAAAAACAGTTTAACAAAGTAAATGTGTTTGTTTGTGTTTGTCTTTGCAGTAAGTAAAGAGTATAGGGAAGAGAGAATCAACACACAGAAATTTATAGTGGTTCCCCCAATGTGGGTTAGTCCACTCCTCACAATCTTGTGTGAGTTTCCACTATGATACTTGAGATAACTTCTCAAATCCTACACCTTACAATCTTTGTTCACCTGAACAATTACAACTCTGTATTCTCTAACCCTCAGCAGGCTTGCTCCTTGTTGCTAAGTTAGCCACTTAGACTTTTACAACCTTCTCAAACTAACACTTTAGTACCTCTAAAGCTAGATGAGACTTTCTTTTCATCTTGCTAAGTTACCCACTTAGACTTTTACTCCTTCTGCTCAAACTAACACTTTAGTACCCCTAAAGCTAGATGAGACTTTCTTTTCTTCTTGCTAAGTTACCCACTTAGACTTTTGCACCTTTAGCTCAGACTAACACTTTAGTACCCCTAAAGTTAGATGAGACTTTACAAGATGTTTGAAGCCTAAATGATTGAAATCAGACAAGAGAAGAAAGGAAGGAAAAGTTATCTTTAAAGAGATAACAGAAAGAATTGATTTACACTACAAGAAGATATAAAGAATCTTCAGTGATGATCAATTCAGATGCTAAAGCTTCAAAACAACCTTAAGTTGTTTTTCTTGTATGCTTTGCAATTTTTGTGCAGTTTAAATGTTTGAGAATCAAACAGAGGAGGGGGAAGAAGAAAGTTATCTTTGCACGAGATAACAAAGAGTATTGATGTACACTACAAGAAGGGATAAAGAGCCTTCAGTGATGATCAATTTCAATTGCAAGAGCTTCAAACAAAATCAAGTTGTTTTCTTGTATTCTTTGCAATGGTGCAAGTAATGTTGAGCCTTTGATCTCTATTTATAGAGCTTTTGGGCTCATATAGCCGTTGTAGGGTGTCCAATGGTGTTATGCCACGTGTCCTGGGCCCCACAAACTTTTACTTGAAAATCTGGGTGAACATTCTGACCATCAGAATGTTGTTGCGTTCCCAGGATGAACATCAGAATGTTGTTGTGTTCTTCATCAGAATGTTGATATTCATGATGTTCTTCATCTGGGTTCATCAATGATGAATGTCTGATGAGTTTCTAGGTTTGTCCAATGCGTGACATAAGATGTGTTCAGGTTTTATCCTTAAAAAGTTACTTCTCCATATGCATCAAAAGTTGCTGCATAAAGTGAGATAAAGTTACCAAATCTGTCTTGGACTTTGTGTGCAAGAGAGAGATAGTGGATCTGCAACTTCAGGCCCATTCTTCTAGGAGATTTCTTCTTGATGCAGATCAGAGGACGTGTCTATCTCTGATTGATTGGAACAAGATCTCCTTTTGCTTTGCTTTTTATCTATTCACCAACTATACTGTTCATGAATTGAAGCATGTGCTGAGATGAACATTCTGACCTTCAGAATGTTCCATTTGTTCCTACTTTAGGATGATTTGTAAGACTAACTTTTGATGTAATCAATCCTAATAGTAGAGACATAACTGAAGTGCAGTAAATGTAACTTCTAGGATAATATCCTCTTTGGAATATTCCTAGATCTTAAAGTGTTCATAGTCTTGAATGAACCTTGAAGTACATTTTTGACATTACTCTTGTAAATGTCTTTATTGCTTGATTGACCCATGAAGATGTATTTTTCTGGACTTTTTATTCATGTCAAGTGTACTTGCATGTTCTTGATGGTTCTGGGTTTTCTTATGAACCACCTTATGAACTATCATCAGAACGTTCTGATCAATTTTGCTCAAACATTCTGAACTTCAGAATTAGTTTGTGAATTCAATGTCCTTTGATTTCTTTATATCTTGGTATGATTTAAACATTGTTCCTGTCTTAGTAAAACACTCAAGAACACGAGTTAAATACCAAGGAATTAATCAAAGTGCATTTAATCCTTAATCATTAAAATTTTATTATCTTTAAAATTAATTAGGAATTTTGCCTCAACAATTCTTACATCTTAAAAATGAAATTTACACAAAGTGAGTGGATCAACATGAAATTTACACAATAAATGAGTTAATGTTACAAAGAGTTTTATAGCATTCATTTAGATTCTAATTTTCTTGAAGAAAAAAGTCGCATCTTTTTCATATTCATCTCACAATACTCTACAAGTCGATGTAACAAAAAAAAAATCTACGGTTGAAATGGTGATCGCCTACAATCCAATTTCATGCAATACGTAGTCACAGTTGTTAATTTGAAATTAGCTGGTTTATATCACGCACTCATAACCATTGCTAATTGTCAATCTATGTCAAAAAGTAGAAGGTCGTAACTATGTTACACGGTTATAACAAGGAATCTAATATTCTATATAAGTTAGTATTTTAGTTTAAGAAAAAAATTATGTTGTTTTACAATATCAATATTAGTTTTATTTTTCTACTATACTTAGCTATTTACTACTCAAATATTTTCTAACTTTTGTAATTTTATAAAATAAAATTTCTTCTAATTTTAACATGTATAATTTATCTTTCTTAAACTATCAATGAAGGAAAGTTTGTAAAATAATTTATAACTTCTTTTTCTCATATAAAATTATACGTTTTTTTAACGTGTGTCAAAGTGAATTTATAAAAAGATGATTGAAGCAATTTAATTTGAATTTTCACTCAAAAATATGATTTAATCTCATTAAGTACACTTTAATTAAAAACACAACACATGCAACAAATTTCTCCTCCACGTGAATAGTATTAGTTAAGTTACTAAAGATTTTATATTGACTTAAGTTACTAGAGATTTGAGTCCTCCCATATTAACGTGAAATATTGTTTTAAAAAAATATATATATAAATAATTGTTTAAAGATATGTTGCCACTTGTGCCAATATAATTTCTCTAATGTTTTTTATTTTACAAAACGAGGAAAGAAACAAAGGGGCTCCCGAAGCTCATCATGTGCCTGATGATGTTTTCATTTGAGTTTGCATTTTGATGATAAAGTATTGGTCCGTATTGGAGTTTTGTTTTTTTGTTACTATGGGATGTGTGTGTGGATTATAATGTGATGCAATTTATAGTAATTCCAAATTTTAAGCTTTAAAAAAAATAAAGCCTTTATATGAATTTATGTTATGATTTGCAATTTTGCATGTGTCTTTTTGTGGAGGTTCGAATTTTTTTTATTGACCGTCCGTTGCATAGAGTTATTGTTTTTTCGAATAAATCCGATGTATAGAGTTTAATTCACTAGCATTATGATAACAATCATATAAATTGTTGTTGGAATTAAAACCCGTGAGATGAGGATTGCCCTCATTTATAAACACATGTTCATATTATCTTTGGTCCAACAGATTTTGTAGCATCTTAGAAATTATAATTGTGTCAAACACAACTCTACAAAACCAATTTGTGAGGTAATGATTTCTCCTCACTTGTTGATAATGATCAAGAGTATGTATATAGTTATAGTACTAGTATGGAAACCGTGTCAAGTACGGGCTAGAATTTTATCAAATTTAAAATATTGAGTGAAGATGTAGTATCATGATCATTTGTATTGTCGCTCTGTGTTCAATGAGTCAATCCACACCAGTGTTGGATCTCCTGTAAGGTCCAATAATAGTATCAAAGCTCGGTTCAACATTGTGGGGAAACAAAAGTAATTTCTGATGGTGGATCACAAATGCAGAGTCTCTCATTATTTTTTTATTCGACCTATATTTTTTTGAAG
>Ga0209282_1002243_pt1 | contig 11063 bp, 4 predicted proteins | sample Mtrugardesep15_FD_187529 | JGI IMG/M metagenome (GOLD analysis project Ga0209282, IMG submission 187529) | Root nodule microbial communities of legume samples collected from California, USA - M. trunc garden sep15 (SPAdes) (version 2) | ecosystem: Host-associated > Plants > Roots > Nodule...
CCCACTTAGTTTTGAAAAAAAAAAATATCTATTTAAAATTTGTTTTAATAAATGAATAAATTTGTAAATTTTTTTAGCATTCCAGTCATGAATCAAAGATCGGGTAAAAAAACATGAATCAAAGATCCTTGTTGTTATCTTCGAACATGGTATGGGGTGTGGCTAAGTTAAAGCCACTAGAGTTTTCTTTCTCGCATTTTTCTACAAAAAATTCAAATGAAGCTTTTGTACCCGAAAAAAATGCAATGAAGTGTTTTTTTTCCATGGCAATGCAAAGAAACCTTTTTTCATGGATTATTAAAAATACCAACAGGTTCTGGGATTATAAAAAAAAAATGGTTGTCATTTTTATTTATTTTTGAAATGTACAGTTAAATTGACAAAACTATTCTTTAATTTTTAGTGATTTAAAATAGTAGAACTTGATTTTTTTTTTGTCAAAACTAAGTGGGTGTAGATAGCTAACTTACTCCTTAATGTTTTTTGGCGAAAGGAAGTAAGAGCCCCATGTGTGTGTATATATATATATATATATATCTGTGTGTGTGTGTGTGTGTGTATTTTGGACAAAAACACAATATACTTTTCTATCATGATGTGCATTTGTTAAATCATGCATGTCTGTTTTAGAAATGTGTAATATGTTCTCTTAAAGTAAATTGAATCAAACACATTGTCTTATTAAAGATTTCGATGTTCATTTATCAATGTGTAAATATGTTCTCTTAAAGTAAATTGAATCAAGCCCATTGCCTATAAAATATTGCAGTGTTCATAAATCAACCAAAATTTCCTCTTACATGAAATATTTTTCCTCTTTTTCTTTGAAGTGGATGCCTTCTCAAGTGCAACGTTTTTCATTTTACTTTCAATATCCTTCTCTGAGCTATTGCTACAATCATACACATTTAATCACTAATTAATATAATAGATAATGATAACAAATAAAAAAAAGTAAAAACTATCTATAGTGTTGTAATGAATAAATTGATAGATATCCAACATCAAAATAGATATTTGTTGATATTTTGTGATAATACCTTGATTGTAGTGATGGTACTTGTTGAGCCTCACATATGTCTTCCTTATTTGTCATATTTTTTAAAACTTCTCCGGGTTTCAAATATTCCATTTGGTCATCATTATGGAAGAAAACCTAAATATCCAAATAAATAATATTAATGAAAAAGTTATTAATAGATTTTATGGTAAAATCAAAAATTTGTAGAAAATTTAAATAACAATTAGCTAACTAACATTTTATTTAAAGTTTTAGAAATTCATAATTTGTAAATAAAAATAAGTAAATTTTGATACAATGTCATTATATATTTCAAATTGTGGATTGTATCATGTTATGTGGCCAAAATATTGGATTGTAGCGGTGCCTACAACACAATCATGTCACGACTGAATCGATGTTGTAAATTAGATTAAAAAGTGAACCCAAGGGGATGCAAAACAATGCTTGACACATCCGCAACCATGATATTATCATGTGGTCAGTGGAAATTGTTAACAAAGTGAACAAATCTTTTCTTTTTTTAAGGGAACAAAGTCAACAAATCTTAATTGTGATGTTATTAGTAGATATTATTAAAGTATAAAATTTATGTTAAAAAATATATTAAATTCAAAAAACAATTAATAATATAACTGTTATTATTGGTTGTCGGTGTAAATTATCCTTACAATACTTCTATAGTTGAATTTAATCTTTTTTTTTGTCAAGTAGCTAGTAATTCACCTTTCTAAGATGAATAAGTGGGGATTCGGGGTTGGAACCCTAACCACTACATAAATTATGCAATGTTCCTACCAATTTAGTTGTACTCACGAGGACGTATGAATTTAATCCTAATAATGTAAAAATTCATTATCTATACCTGCATAATATATAAATTAACTTAAAGAAAAATGTATAATAATTAATGCATGTATCATTATTGATCACTTGTATATAAATGAAAGAACTCATACTTCAAATAGATTCATGGATGGCATGTAGTTATTGATAGTCCCAAAAGTTTTAACCCCTTTAAATTTCTTGCAGATGTCACAACCTATTATTTTTTTAGGCTCGGGCATAGCCTTGTCTTTTTCAAAATTGTTATTTGGTTGAACTCCATTTGTATCCTATGAAAAGATATCATGAACAATATATAATTTCTCACAAATAATTAATATTTTTTAGAGAAAAATTGGGTGCATATTGTAAACCAACTGTAGCTCCCTAAATATATGCAAATAAAAGAAAATATGATTAAAAGGAGATGGGATACATGAACCAAAGTAATCTCAAGTTAGAAAAGCTAAACTGAAATTGGAGGATCGAATCAACACACATGAGAGAAAATAACCAAAAGATAAAAAATAAAAAAAAACAAATAAAGTAAAAGAAATTTATTTAAATTCTCAATACAAAAGATAATAAAGAAAACGTACAACATCTAAATTTTAGTACTTACTTTTCATCAAAATCATGCAAGAAAATTACATTAGTATATAGTTTAGGTCTAACCTCTGATTTTCCACCAATGTCCTCTGTTTTTTGATAAGTGCTTGAAGCTATGTTTTTGACAACTCCAACCGAAGAAGAACACCAACTTCAACTATAAATAAAATCAACATTAGAAATTAGTACTTTGAAGTTTACATTTTCATAGTATAAATAAATATATGTGTATATAACTTACCATTTATATGTCAACCTACAATCTTATTCAAATGGTCAACCTAAGCATAAGGCCACACAAACCATAGTTTCGTATTTTTAAGAAAACTTATATGAACGTGTCTATCATGATTTTTATACTCTAAGACCTTTCCTTATATTGAGATGACTCATCTTGTCCACAACCCAATTAGAATTTCACCATAATATGAATGATTTGTTTTTAACTATCTTGTTTTACACAATCTTTTTAATAGTTTTAACATTTCTTTTTAGATTTGATGAATAGAGATATAACGACTCTAGGTTGATCTACTTGAGTTCTCTTGCTTATGATTTACTATCTCTTTGTCACTTATTAAGATCTTTCTCTCTATACACACACGCACACACCCATACACACATCTTTGTACCTTTTCTTGTTTGAAATTATTTGTATTTTTTTAAAATATTGACAAACATTTTAATGACATGATTATCTCATACAATATATTAATTTCAATGTTTTTCATTATACTTCCAAGTTAAAACCAAATCAAATGAAAAAAAAATTCATATACAATATTCACAGTTTAATAGAAAACTAGACCCAAACAAATAAAAGAAAAAATGTAACAATTAAAGAGAAAGAATCTAATTCATAAAATAATCCAAATTAAATTTTTTTATGAATGAGACATGAATATTTTGTAATGAGGGATCAAAAATTGTTTACCTCCATTAACGTAGCATTGAACATTATCTTTGTTGTCCATTTTGAAGTGAAGATCTTCAAAACCCTAAAGAAATTCCACTTAACAATAATTAAAATCATATTTCGTTACTTTGAATGTTAAAAGATCAAGAACTTAGCAAACATGAAATCTATTAAAATCATTCATAAAACTCCTCGAAATCGAGAACTGAGAAGAAAAAAAATTACCTTCAAAATCTCTAAGAAATGTTTTTTTATTTCTTCACCTAAAGGCTGGGAAGAAACGTTTGTAACCTAAATAACATTAATTTATATTAGTGTGATTGACCTCGGTACATACAATATGTCTCTAGAATTTTCCCCAAATGAAATTTGAATTTCAAAAATCTTTTTCCCCAATAACTGATTTCCATATGTAAATTTATTTGGAAAATATATAAATCTATTAACCTTATGTTTAAACCAAATAAAATAAAATTACATTTGGAAATTAATTATTTTTATTTTTGTCCAGTCAAACAATTAATAATTCATTACCATATATATTGTTTTTTATTTTATTTAACTATAAATTTAATAAATTTATATATTTTCCCCATATGTAATGTCTTTATTTGGTTTTTGAAAATATGACCAAGCCAAATTAATAGGTTCCCATTAAATTTACTTGCAATGAGTTGTGTTTGTAATCTATTAAGGACACATTTGATAGTCAGAATATCATATTGAGAGACGGATTAAAGGAGATGGATGTAGATATGATAAGATGTAGAAAAGATATACTTTTTTCCTATCATGTGTTTTATGTGAACAAGATAGAAAACTAATTAACGTTACAATATAATGTATTTGTGATAAAATAATAATATTATAATATAAATAATTCAAAACATCAAATTTACCCAAGTTGAAAACTATACATAGTTCTATAATTTGCATAAAAAAACTATTGAATAATTGATATTTTAAATTTGGATTTTATAATTTCTTTAAAAAAAATGGATTTAGTTAGCAAACTTTGTAACGCAATTGTTCCAATGTAGCAGATTTCAGATCTACATCGCAACATAATATGTGGTAATAACACAATTTGTTTTTCCATCTTCGGTTTTGTTTATATCCGTAACACCATACACAACTTTATAAAATATCATTTAGAATGTTATAATTTTTTTTTTTGGTACAATGGGTAAAAAGAAAGTAAAAGGATAAAACAAAACAAAAAACAAACTACTCTCTGAAGAATCCATTGTAGGGATTTCAAGAGGGGTTTTTTCAAAATTTTAATCCTCTTAGCGTAATAAATTCCGATGAACGGATCTTGATTAACTCATTAATCACAAATTAATCAACAACTTAAAAGGATTATGTGTTTACCTTAAAAGGATAGTGATCACAAGTACTGCTCGACAACAACACCTCTACTTAGTCCACGCTAATAGTTTCCTTCACTCACAGTGCTAGCTACTTACGAAATGAAAGCTTAGAGAGAAGGGGCGGTTTTAGGGTTTCAAAAAACTAGGGTTTTTGAAAGAGTGAATTAGGCACTAAGGGCTCTATTTATATAACCACTTTGGTGCTCAACAAGTCAAGCGCTATTGGACTTATGCAAGCCCAATAACTCATTTGCTGGATTTTGCTAACTAATTAGCTCTACTTACTAAATGCACCCCCAAATAATAAGTCTCACTTATTTCTCTCGTTTAACTGTCCTTTTATGTGTGATCCTGCAGGTTCTTGTAGCGTGACAATAATATTAAATCTTATATTTAATATTATAAACAGTGACAATATCTAGCAACACATCACTGCTACCCAAGCGACATGGATGTCAAGTGATCTGACGAAACATTTTTGTGATAAAGATATTGTGTATAATTACCCTTTTGCCCTCATGTCTATACTAAACACAAGGCATAGAATGTCACCCTTGTCCAGTTCAATATTAGACCCTTATACATTTCTCCTATTATGTAGGAAGGACAAATCCAATCTAGGTCACTCATGTCCCTCAGCATGATTCGTGAAACATCCATTAATCGACTTTATAGTCATCCTATTACGGACAACGTTTGTATGACAACAAAGTACTTGACTCATACATATAGGGACATAGTGGTTTCAGGTCGGAATACACCACTTAACAATATAAATATTACTCTTAATATTTATATCTTTCTGAAGACTTGATAACTCGTTATCCATGATATGTGAGAGTGATAATCAGTCTACCCATATAATAGTCTATATGCTTTAATGCTATCCCCCTTCACAATAAAGCTTGACTACAAATACTTTAAGAATAATGTCCTTTTGTTTATTGGGTCTCACGATTAAGTCACACATAATGTTCCATTAAACGGACTAACTATTTTAGGGACTTTATTATTTTGAAATATAACAAAATCAATAAATAAATGCCAAATATAAATAGCATGATACAAAACCAAATCAAATCAATATAGATTAAGGCTTACTCTAACTTTTCGCATTCCTCAGAAAATTAGACTCTAGAATGGAAATGAGACTAGGAGGAAGATCATGCCAAATGTATAACTTCTTAGAGCCAGGCGATCTTAATTTAGCAAACATGAAAACATCCTAATTACCTTATCTTAAGGTATGAATGAACAATACATTCCAATGTTGATCAACTCTTCCTTCCCTTCACATTTACTACCTGGTCGATTCGCCTCATAACGACCACATATCGCATTTAATCTTGAGATTTCATCGTCACAATTTCTTATCTTCCAAGATAGCAAATATTTTTCATACTGCAACATAACAATCTCTTCTATGTCATAAAGGCGTAACCTGTCTACTAACCTGTCTATCATTGCTGCAAAACCTGGATAAACTTTTTAGTAGCAAACTACAATGAGATAAACATGAAGGGCAAATCATAATTTTTTTTCAATTTTTTTATATATAAACAAAAATATAAATGACAGAAATCCTAAATAATAACGAAATTACCAAGTTGAAATGATTCAACAGTCCCCGGCAGCGGCGCCAAACACTTGATTGATATTTGGCAAGTGTACCAAATTCGATCGAAGTAATAAAAAATTGGTATCCACGAGGACTGTAATCAACTTCTACTTGACAATTTCATTACTAAAACGGATTTGTTAAAATTATGGTTGCCCTTGGTAGTTAGATTGTTTTTATAACATAAACGGAGAAAAGCAATTAAAAGTTGGTTTTAGAAATTGAGAAAGAGAAATGATCAAGACTTTCGAATCCTCTAACGCACTCCTATGGTAATTTGTACTCCTAATTCAATCAATGATTATCTAGTCTAACGACAAATTAACACAATAATTATACCCAATATCTTGGCCTAGAATTCTCCCCGCAAGTAACAACCCCTTAATCTCTTAAGTGAATTCGAAACCGTTGGAGATTTTAACAAAACGTTAATCCATATGTCATAACCTAATAATGATCTATCTATAGCTTGATTACTTAGGTTAAACCTATTACCTAGATCAGAGTCAAAAGCCAGGGTTAGTGGTCATTCAATCTCTAAGATCAATTTGTATATTCATAAAACTAGGGTTAGTAGTTAATGATAAACATACAAAAAACATTAAACATAAAGTAATATGAATTAAAACTAGACTTTCATTGATATTCAAAGGAGTTCAACAAATTAATATTCTCATAGGTTACATCAGATTCATCTCAGTCTCAATCACAAAGAAATTAACTTCTCATGTTCATAAAAATAGACAACATAAAAAGGAAAAGAAAACCGAGAGTTTCGTAGCTGTCGACGTTGCTCCTGAATTTCTTTTCAATTGGTTTTGTTTTTGTGCATACATACGGTAGCTGCTTTCTTCAATCTCCCGTGTTGTTGTCAAGCGTGAAGCCACTGTGCGTGATTTCTATTCCCCAAAACCTCCATTACGTGATGCACAAAACGTGAATCCCTTACCTGTGCGCAGCTGGCTAGCTTATATAGCCTTTGTAACCTAATTGCTCTTTTCAATCTTCGGATCATCCAATCCACTTTGGTCAAAAGCCCACTTATTTGTCAGCATCGACACATGTTGTTTCACTTATGTATTTCATTCAATTACCAATGTTTCTTCTTACTAGCAAATCACCAATTCATGTTGTGCCTTATTTTATCTCATTGGCACATGAATATCAATGAAAATAATAATAATAATAATCCTTTTGACTCAATAAATTAAAAGGTACGATTTATTTAAAATGACTCTAAATTAAGTACTAAACTAATAAAAATAGAATTAAAACTTTAATTAAAAAGACTCTAAAAATGTGATATGACGGACTGTCATCACAATTATTAATTGGCTCAAGACCAATACATGTGGAATTTCTCGCCTTCCAAATCCACCATAAAACATCTAAAAAGAGAGATAAATAAAGGCCAATTCCATTAGATTTGTTAACCCAGTTCGGTGACAAACACACCTACTCTGGTTTTATATTGTTTTATGCGATGTTCCAACATGGAGACACAGTTGGAATGTTGAGTTTAACGTTTAAACGTTTAACAAGCAGAAAACAAATTGAACAAGGTAAAGTAAAAGACAGAAACGTAAAAAACACTTAAGGTTTGTTAACCCAGTTTGGTGACAAACACACATACTTTGGGGGCTACCAAGCTTGGAAAGAAATCCACTAGTGTATTCCTTGTTCTAAGTTCTTAGCAAACCACATATTCAACTTATCACCTAGGACCTACCCGTACTAACTTCAACCTAGGAACTCTTAGATCTGAGATCTCATATCACTTCTGTTAAGTTAGTAAACTGACTTCAAAACGTTCTGAAGTAGATGTGTAGAAACAGTTTAACAAAGCAAATGCGTTTGTGTGCGTGTTGTGTTTGCATTAAGTAAAAGTATAGAGAAGTGAAGAAGGACACACATAAATTTATAGTAGTTCCCCCAATATGGGTTAGTCCACTCCTCACAATCTTGTTAGAGTTTCCACTATAATGCTTGAGATAACCTCTCAAATCCTTCACCTTAAAACTTTGTTCACCTGAACAATTACAAGAAATGTATTCTCTAAGCCTCGGAAGGCTTGCACCTTCTTTCTAAGTTACCCACTTAGACTTTTACACCTTCTGCTCAAACTAACACTTTAGTACCCCCTAAATCTAGATGAGACTTTCTTTTACAATTTGTATGTGAATTTGAATGATTGAAATCAGACAAGAGAAGAATGAATGGAGGAGTTTATATTTAAAAAAGATAAGAGAGAATTTATTTACACTTTAAAAGACTTCTTGGAATCTTTTGTGATGATCAATTTTTGCTAAAGCTTCAAAACACTCTTATGTTGTTTTTCTTGTATGCTTTGCAATGGTGCAAGTAATGTTGAGCTTTTGATCTCTATTTATAGAATTTTTGGGCTCATATAGCCGTTGGAGAGTGACCAATGGTCTTGTGCCACGTGTCCTTGGACCCACCAACTTTTACTTGAAATTCTGGGCAAACTGAAATACTTCAGAATGTTGTTGTGTTATTGAGAATACTTCAGAATTTTGTTGTGTTCATCATGATCTTCATCTGGGTTCATATGAATGGACGACATATCTGTTTCTGGGTTTTAACATATGAATATCACATGATTTTCTGGGTTGTACTATGAAGATTGTTCTTAGTACGTACTTCAGAATGTTCCTGGATCAGATCTTCTTTGAAATCTGTCTTGGAACTATTACAAGATTGATAAAGTGGAACTGTCACTTCAAGTACATGCTTTGGGGGATTTGGTTTGCTTTGTACAATACCAACTCTCTTATGTGTCGAATTCTTGTTGAATCAAACTTGATCTTGCTTTTGGATTTGCTTTTTACTTTCCAACCACTATACTGTTCATGTTAGAAAAAGTATGGAGCAGGATCGAACTTTCTGAACTCAAGGGACTTCTGAATGCTCCTTTTGTTTCACTTAGGATGATTTGTAAGACTCTTATTTGATGTAATCAAATCCTAATAGTGAAACATTGATGAAATGCAGCATTGAAAACATCTAGGATCATATTCTTAATGGAATATTCCTAATGTTTTGTACTTCAAATGTTCATAGTCTTCAATGAACATTGAAGATGCCCTTTTTGACTTTAATCAAATAAATGTCTTTATTCCTTGATTGATCTTAGTCAATGTACTTTACTGGGCTTTTATTTAATTCATGTGAACCTTGCATGTTCTTCATTTGGTTCATGAATTTCTTCGCTTGGTTTTTGATGTTCATCATGAACAACCTTCTGAACTCTGTCCAACCTTCTGAACTCTTTTTAACTTTCTGAACTCTGATTGAGTTATTAAGTCTTTATGTCCTTTGATTCTTTGTTTCTTGGTATGAATTAAACTTTGTTTGTGTCTTGGTTAATCACTCAAGAACACACAAATACCAAGAGCTATCAAAGACCATTAATCCTTTAATCACCATAGATGCCTTTAATGATTTCTTGATCCAAAGTCAAAATCATTATCTGCATAAGATATGTTCATGTCAAATCTATTCTTGCATATTCTTGGTGTGGACATTGATATATGGGTTTGCTCTAATGAACCTTCTAAGCAACCTTCTGAACTCCTTCTGGGTTCATACATATGAACTTCAGAATGTTGGTTCCTTCCTTTTAGGGGATTGTACTTTATCTTGTTTATCCATGGTGGATATTCAAATCATATAACATAACACTCAATGTGAGTTTTGTCACATAACTTCAAGCACATTCTTGTGTAGCTTGTGATGTAAGTTCTTCTATCATGATTCAATTTCTGCCATCATGATTCTTGAGCTATGAATCTTCATGGAGATATGATCTTGTTGTTTCAACTGATGGTATACTCATTCTTTCATTGTTGAGTAGATATGATGCACTTATCAATGTGGGTGGCTGCTAGCTTATCCACTTATGTGATTCCTATTCTTTTAACAAAAACTCAAGTGCAAACATCAGTAGATCACCATTCATAAAACTTATCATTTATTCCATGAGATTTGTTATCATTAAAATATTTATCAAAAGATTTTTGCTTTAACAACTTCCACTCAATCACACACCCTGTGATTATCTGACTACAAACAATAAGATGAAAGGCTCACAATAAAAACAATTCCTCAAAACCCTGCAAGCTCTAATATGAAATGACAGCTTGAATCCCTAAAATAGGTTTTGCGTACTTGTATAAATACTCTGAAGTAGTACGGGTTGAATATACTTGTTGGGCTTCAGAAACATTGTAGATTCAAGAGCTGATCCGCTTCACAAGAATCAGGAACAAACACACAGCTTCCTAAAATGTCGGAACATCTTTAGGAACAACGAATGCACATCCAAAGTTTCCTAAAATATCGTCACTACTTTAGGAAATAAACATACAGCTGATTCTAGAAAAAAAACACGCGTCTTGGCCATCAAGTAAATAAGCGTGGATTCCTTAAATAGATAAAGCTCACATAAAGCATGACACATAATCAGGGCACACTGAAACGTACCAAACATGTTCAAAAATCGTATCCAACATCTTGCATAAATATTTGTTTTAGCAATAATGAGACCAACATATAAATATCCAACAATCTTTCCCTTTGGCAAATTTTTGGCTAAAACAACCAAAGACCATACAAACAAAGTAGAGAGATACCACACATCCATTTCTTCAATCAACAAGAGCACACAACCATGAAGAAAGA
>Ga0209282_1002245_pt1 | contig 11059 bp, 6 predicted proteins | sample Mtrugardesep15_FD_187529 | JGI IMG/M metagenome (GOLD analysis project Ga0209282, IMG submission 187529) | Root nodule microbial communities of legume samples collected from California, USA - M. trunc garden sep15 (SPAdes) (version 2) | ecosystem: Host-associated > Plants > Roots > Nodule...
CATGCAACTGAAATCGAAAGTCAATGCAGGGATTGATACCAAAAAAATATCTTCCCTACAAGCGCTTTTAACTCACCTTTGGTGTTCAGTGATCCGTTCCAAACATCTTGATCCACAAGAAGATGCTCTCAATACGTTCATTATAGGAGTTAGACCAAGACTTGTTCCACCATTGCCAGAAGATTATTTTGGAAACGCGATTATAGGTTGCGGGTTTAAAATGAAAGTTGGGGAGTTGTTAGAGGAAGGGGGGATTGGTAAAGCTGCTTTGTTGATGAATAAGGTAATTGCTTTGCACTCTAATGAGAAATTAAAGAATGATTATGAGTCATGGTTGAGAAATCCAAACTTTATTAGGCTTGATAGCTTGAGCACTAAGAATTTTTTGGCCATTAGCAGTTCTCCATGGTTTGATGTTTATGGTAATGATTTCGGATGGGGAAAGCCTGTGGCAGTTCTAAGTGGAAATAAAACAAATGGAATGGTTTGTGCCTTTGCTGGAATAGAAGAAGGTAGCATTGACCTTCAAGTGTGTCTTCCTTACAAAATTTTGGAGGCAATGGGAAATGATCCTGAGTTCATGGATATGGTTAACTAATGCAGCGTCAAAATTTGAAAACTTGATTTGGTACATATCAGTTCATAGATATGCTTGAATTTGTATTTTGTGTAATAATCATCTATGAATAAATTTATAATGTTCAAGTCTTTGGTTTTTTTCATGGGTAGGTAAGAAGGTTTGATTTTGGTTTTCTTTAATACATTGCATGTGGTTACGTATGTATGTATGTATGTATGTCCAATAAGTTGTGATAAGTACTCAATTACTGTAAAGTATTATAATATTCTTATGTAGAGTATTGTGTACACACATAATTTATAATGAGTATTGTAATATTCTTATGTGTGATAAGTACTCAATTATATTTTTATTTTTCCAAAAAAATACTCTATTATATATGACTAACATATAATAATTAAAATTACTTTTTACTTAAATTTGAAGAGAAAAAAGTTACTCGATCCATCAAAAAAATAAATAACGTAGAGAATAAGTTGATGGAAAATTTTGCAGTGTTTATTGATGAATCATAGATAGAAGTAATAACAGAAAAGTAAAACAAAAAGGAAAGCTAAAATGCATAGGAATGATAATCTAATATTCAGATTCAAATATACGACAAAAGTAGTAAATAGAATGTGTTCGATGAATTTGTCTTTTATATGATTATATCTAATAGTATTTGGATGTGAAGTGTTAAGATATCTTTTTCAATTTAATAAGAGATTATATGTTTAATTATGTCAAAAATGTAACGGTGTTAAATATTTTAAGAAAATGATTTATCATTTCTTGTTGTTTTATCTAGCTCGAGTTGTACCAGGCATAATCAGTTAAAAAAATATATCTCTTACAATTAAATATCGTGCACTTGTAGTTATACGATGTAGTTTTTTTTAATCAATAATGTATATTCTCTTGGCTATAGCTTAGGTTTCGAATAAAGTATCATAGACCTCTTTTGATCCGAAAAAACATAAACATATTTTAAAATGTTATATGTATAAGTCAACTTTATAACAGATTCTAATTAACTATTATTATTTGAAAAAACATATTCTAATTAACTAGCTAGCTTAACTCTAGGTAGATTGAGTCAGCATTGGTTAGAATATTCTTAATTATTATAGTTCTACACCTAATTATACACATGGTTACTTGCAACCTTAAGCTATACCATATGACTACTAATTCTTTGTATCCAATACTAGCTAGTACACCTTAGTTTGTGTGTAGATTTCATTTGTATATAAATATGTGGTGTAAGCACTATTTTCGTTAATGAAAAGAATTCACTTTCATTCATTTTAATTTGTTCCTTTCATAATATCATATCATATTTTCTCTCCTTTCTCAAAAGAGAAAGTTAGTTACGATCCTAACCGCTGTTCGATTACTCACTTTTTTTGTTGTGATTGACCTTCATTTTCTTCATTGAGCTTCATCGTCTTCGTTCAACCTCATCCCCTTCATAGATTTTGCAGTAAAAGCTTATTTGTTGGTTTGTTCTTTATTTGTTCAAGATTCTATACTTTATTTTCGTCATCCCTTTTTCGTTCATGTTCTTCATCAAGTTTGGTGAATTTGTTTTAGATGAATCTTCATCATTTTCTGGTTTTCAATCTTGCATATTTTTAAGATTTTTGTTATTTCTTTAATCATTCTCTATTTGATTGATTTTTTTCACGAACAATCTTTGTATCTCTACACATTCATCATGTCTTTGTGCCAAGTACTTGTTATGAACATTCAACGACAACCTGACTCTAGTTCCATCCTCTACATTCACTCATACAAAAGACCTAATTCAATTATTGTTACTCCTAAGCTTAACATATAAACTATCTTGCACAAAGTCGCTTTATGCAACATGAATTGGCTGCCAACAAGTTTTCTTTTGTCAATGGTTATACTCCAACTCCAGATCGATTTAATTTGAATCGAGGTGCCTAGAAAAGGTGAAACCAACTTTTAATGGAATATAAAGTTAGTCGAGGTCGAGCGAGTTTCCTTAATTGTGATTCCTTTTTATTCAAGTGATTACGTTTGGAGGAGGGGGGGGACTATGTCCTCCATTATGGGTTCCCTAACTCCAACATAGCGTTATGTATGTTTGTTTTTGGATTTAAGCTACACTAGGAAATGCATTAATAAAAGCAGAAAGATAAAGAGATAAATTTGCAAAAATAAGCTTGTTTGATTGAATGGATGTGTCTATTACAAAGTATGAACATAGTATTTATAGTGTAACTATTTCCTATCAGCCAAACAATATGGCCTACAATGTGTAACCCTTATTCGTATAATTTTCACAGGTGTTGTGTGATAGCTCCCTTGGTAGTGAGATCAATGTGTAACTTCATTTTGGGATCAATGATTTGAATCATTGTTCATTGGTATCAAATCAATCTTCATCGTAACCCATAATTCATATTTGTACTACTAATTTGAATCATTAAAATCCTATCAAATTCGCGTTTTCAGTTTATTTTTAGGCAAAACTTGTTCATATCTGTCTCATCTATATATACTTGCCTCTGCCCTCTACTCAATTTTGCATCATTGAATAAATTTTAAACTCTCTCTCTCTCTAAAAACTCTAGATTATACACTTTTTCAAGGATCACTTGTAGGATTTGAGATCTAGCTTTATAGGGTGGTATAAGATATTGTAAGAATAGATTTCTCTCAAGGATCTTGATAGGATATCAAATATCGAAAGCAAAAGTAGTTATTTTTCACCACCAAAGGTAATTGTGGGGATTGTTTCTCAAGGCATCAGGGTTGAATGGAATTGAAGTAAGGTTCATAAAAAAGATTATTTCTTGGACAACAAGATGGAAGGATCGGTTGGAAGCTTGAGATTCGAGGACTTTAGAAGATCCAATTTAAAGAAGATTTAAAGATTGGAGGTTTTGGATTCGTCACTTAGCATAGAAGAATTAAGATCGGTTGGATTTGTAAATTGAAGGAATCTTTGTAATTAACTCTATAATTTCAACAACATAATAGTGAAATCAAAGAGTGGTTGTACCCCATAGCGAGGAGAATTGAGGGAACCACTATAAACGTTGGTGTTCTTTCTTCCTTTATCTTTAATTTCTTCAATTTACAACTTGATATATGATAATGGTTTATTAGGTTAATTACTATATATGCTAAGTGATTGAATGTTTTTAAACCTAACTTTTTTAGGAAAATTTTGTGAACTAATTTGATAATTCCATCACTTCTCATATTAGAAATTAACTTGTATATAATTTCATCATAGATCAAATCTTGTGGTTTTCTTATTAATTGTTTAAGTTTAGGTTGATTTGAGATTTGGATTTATAATTGATTTGTGTTTTAAGTTTGATTGATGTATAATAATTCAATTATGAATCTCTTGTTCAACATTGAATTAGTATAAGGGAAATGCTAATAAATATCCTTGATGCACTTGTTTAGAAGTCAAAGAAGAAACTTTTTTTTTTAAAGTTATATATTCAACACATTAAAACTTTAAAAAGAAACTTTTTTACATAAATTTTATAAATTATCTCCTTTTCTAAATCCTTAATAAGTACCCTAAACCTTAAGGGCACTTGTTAGCATAACCCTTAGTATAGTATCGTATTGTTTATTTAGTTTATCCTTATGTAATTGTATCTATTTCCAATAGTCAAGTGAATATGCAAAAAGCTTTTCAAACCACGATTCCGAGCAAAGTTTTAAAGAGGGAATCTATTCGACCCCCACCCCCAAGATTCTTATAATTATCATCATATCGACCTACATATCTCTTACGCTGCTAGAATCATCAACTTGGACCCCACATTTATAGAATTGGATGAGTCTTGCATTTTGTTTGGACAGTCTTTCCTCCAATGCCTGGTCTATTTGCAACTAAAGCACTTTGATGTTTTTGTGTTCATGAATTTAGACCTCATTTTCCAGAATCTGCGCTACTCTTGTTCCTTCCTCCCACGATCTTGGCCCCCCCTTCACATATAGATTGTCACCTTGTGTTCTTTCCTCTGCACTCTGTCTCCTTTAAGAATAAGACAAAGTGTAGCAATAACTATATCGAGGTTGGCTACTAGATTGGTAACATTTTTCTAATGCTACTAAATTTCATACCTTGTACCGATACACTCTTCAACATCTCCATTTAATCTCTATCTCTCTTCCCACCACATCATCAATATATTACATCTATGACATTTCTCTCTCTAAGTTTTTCTCTCAAAGTGAAAGTTGGATGTGTATGAGTGTTTATCAAATATTTTCCAATCTAAAATGTCATATAAGACCATGATATTGTATAAATAAGTATAATTGACGATCATCAATTTTAAAAGCATCGAAAACATTATCCCATGATATTGTATGAGTGTATGAATGAAATTTCACATTATCTTTCATGACTTGTAAAACTTAAAAGAAAATATCGTGCAACATATGTATAAATTCGTGCATTTCAGGAAATAAAAACACCATATCCCAAATAAAAATTATTCTAACAAGAATAACGTAATACTAAAATTGGTAAGCCTTTTATTTTCAAGGTGTTACGTATTTATGTTCACCACAACCTACAAATGACACAAACAGTCCAATATTAATAAGTAGTATCCAAAACATAAAAATAAAAAAAATAAAAAAATAAAAAAAAAAGGTGAGACATAGTAAAACGATTGAATAAAAATTCTACCTAATTGGGACATAAAATAGACAAATTTTATGGTCGACCAATTTGAGATGTGGTCTACCCTTGAATGTTACTTGAAAATGGTTTGAATATCTAACCACAGCTTATTTCACCTGCCAAAATTATACGTTTACGGCAGTTCTGGTCGTTACGACTGAAACAATAACTTAACCAATGACAGTTCAGTAAAAATAAAGGAAAATGTCCTTTATTTTGTTTTTGTCGAGCCGAGATACTTGTTTCAGCCTTAAGGACGACGAAGACCGTATATTTCTACTTTCAAATCATGCCAACGATAAGTACTAGTCCAGCGTAGACCACCAATCAATGTGGCTCACCGTAGAACCCGCCTAAAGATAATAGTAGTTATGAAATCCATCTCTTACCCATGGCCAGAAATCATCCAATTAACAAATTGTGGAAGAGTGAACTTCAAAAGAGCTCTAGCTACATGAATGCCAGGGTGCTTTATTTGCATATCTGTTAGCTTCTACAAAAGAAAAAAAAGTGTGAAGTGTTAAAAAAATTATTTAAGGCAATGATTTTGAAACTATTTAAGTTGGAAAGAACATACTGAAAGAGGCCAAAGTTGAAATTCAATGTAAGGTCTATAGTTGACTAGCATTTTTGATGCCATCCTGCTAGCTGTGTGTAATACCCTAACTCTTGGGATTCTTTTCTTCTCATATCTATAACAAGAGATAAAGCAAGAAAATTTCAACAATGTGATTTTTGCAAGAGTTGATCTTTTTTTTTAGCAGATTGAGTAAACACATTAAGGACTTATTGGATAAGTATTTATCATATAAATATTTATGAATAAGTCACTTCTACAATCAAACAATAAATTCCCTCAAAAAAATAAAATACAATCAAACAATAGTTGTGATTAAATTATTTCTATATACGTTGGTAAATTGTCCTAATAACTTATTGGATACTCATTTATCATGAGTTAACCTAATATCCTATTCCTTTGAAATAAGCTCAAAATAGTTTGTAGACATATCATAAGCTATTTTCAAGTAAATGAATTGAGACATCCCATAGAGTTTGATGCAAATTCAAGGTTCAAATTGTAGTTACTAACAACTATCATTCACCTATTAAAAAATAAAATAGTAGTGCTTCCACAAATTCTTATGTCATATGTCATAAAGTAAACTCAAATAATCGGTAAAAAGTTATTCCAAACACATCAAATAATCGAGACACAAAAAAGTTATTCCAAACGCACATCAAATAATCGAGACACAAATTCTTTTCAAGGCAGAGTCATTTTCTCCGAAGATGGCATAATAGCGCGCGCACAAAAAATTGAAATCAAAACAAAAAGATACCTTCTTAAAGCAGAGGTAACTTCAGACTCCTCAAAACCACTTCCAACCTTGTCTAGTTCAAGTATTAATTGGTAACAGTCCTGCAAATGGAATTGCAACAAAAGAAATTAAAGGGACATAAGAAAATAACCTATATACATTTCTCTTCCAGAGTCCCAGTTGTTTAAAATTGCTCTATGCAACACATTTGATTCCTTTGCTTGTTTTGTTTCGACATACTTTAAACGAGCTAAGTTGGCGAAAATGAAATCATGACTGCATAACGATTTTAAGTATATCTTCATCATAGTTATCAATTTGAGATTCATATCGTGAATCATAAGACCTCATTTTATTTTTACAGTTGAAAATTATAAATAGAATACCTCAATTGCCATACATCCCCCTAGACCAAGATTTGGTTGCATTGGATGTGCTGCATCACCTAATAAAGTAACTCTCCCAATTCCCCAAGTGTTGATAATGTCTCTATCATATATATCCCTCTGCAGAATCATACTCTCTGGTGTTTCTGATATGAGTGTTTTCACTTCATTGCACCAGTTTCCAAATAGATCCATAAGTCTTTTCTTCTTACCTGCAGTAGCTTATACAAATCTATTTGTTTCAATTACCATCAAGTTTATAAGCAACGTACACCAGACACGGCATGTAGACACTAGTAATAGTTTGAGAAAATGGAAGCGATTATATATAACCACACGTGTCAGGATCGTGTCGGACATGAACATGTGTCAAACACTTAAACCTTCTTTTAATTTGAAGTGTCGGTGCGACATAGATTGACAAAGTAAATATACCTTCTGGGAAAGGGCTGCATGAAGGAGGTTCCCCGTGAAAAGCATACCATTGCATCTTCCCATAACCAACATCTGAAGCAACAAAGTACTGGTTCAAGCCCAAGAACACCCTATACCTTCAAGTTTAAACATCAAATAAGAAAAACTTTTTAACATTTTTTTATCAATCTTTTCTCGAGGCAAAGGCCATTTGTCGTGAATCCAAAATGTGTTTGACACAACCGGCACCCGCACAATTTGGACTGTTGGATCAAGATCAAAAGACTCTCGCTCTGACTTTAGAAGATCAAAGTCAAAATACAAAGTCATGACTTGAATCATCTGAGCTTGATCTGACGGTCAAAATCGCGATTGTGAGGATACTAGAATCCAATTTTTTTTTTCTTTTTCAAACTAATATTTTTAGGATTGTTGATTTGTTGACAAAGTATTATAAGTTATAACCTTGTTGATCAAATAAATGACTTGATTTCTTTCTCCATCTTTTCCATGTTACATAATTCAATGACAATGAGCGTTCTTTATTCACAATAGAAATCTTTAATTTATTCAACAAAAAAAAAATAGAAATCTTTAATTATTTTTCTAAAAATGTTAATACAAATTGAAGTACATACCCAATAGTATTGATATATGGGGGCACATAGTTTGTTAATCCACTATAACATGTGACACCTGAGTACCTAGCTTCTTGCCAGCCAAAGAGTTTTGAACGTACCTAAATAAATAAACAAAAAGAGATAGAATACCATAAGCAAGTATTAAAAGGAATACATTTGTAAATAAAAGGTTTAAAGGCATTTTGGTCTATTTTGTTGATTCAAGATTTTTGTCCCCTATTTTTAAATACGAAAAAAAAAAACATTTCACTGATTTTTCACTTTCGGAAATTTTCCTATTCATTGAATTTTTTACTTTATTTTTGTCAATGTGGCATATCGAATAATGAATCGATAAGTCAATGAGTGATGTGGAAATGCATATTTTTTAGGAAATCTACAAATTCATTATTCAAATAAATAAGCTTCAAATTTAGTGATGGATAAATCTTTTAAAAATTGAGAGACGATATTTTTAAATCTAGAAATAAACGGACAAAAATTGTGAATCAGCGAAAATATATGTACCAAAATGCATTTAAACCTAAATAAAACAAAGAAAAGGATGGTATATTTTACTTCTGACCATATTCCATCAGCCCCTACTAAAATATCACCATCATAGTGCTGTCCATTCTCAAGGACCACCATAACCTTTTGGTAAATGAAAAATAAATCAAAATTAGAATACAAATCTATTAATCATTCTGAAGTAAGTTGTTTGGAGAAACTCAAACCTTGCTTGGTTCCTGAATAAAATCCACAACTTTAGATTTGTTTTTAAGTATATTAGAACCAACTGCATTGACTAATATATCTTGTAGTGTCATTCTACATATGACTAGAGTAAGAGGAAGTCCTTTCCTTGAAGCAGGAGTCAAAAGATCTAACTCAGTGAACCTAAAAGTGTAAACAAGAGAGTAGTGAAATCAAATCTTTTTGGTATTTTATCTTCACACACAAGTTATCTACCAAACCAAACCCCTTAACACTTGTCATGAGCAATATACACATAATTTTCTTTTTTGTTGAAAAAATTCAACAACTCAAGATCTCTTCAACTACAAGTTTTAGGGAAGGCTAATTGTACATATAAGGCCTCGTTTACTTTCTTCAACTACGTGTTAATTTTACTTGCTAACAAAGACATAATAAGGAGGACATAAATGAAAACCGATAGAAATGACATAAATGTCTAACATTTGTAAATTAAGGAACCAAAGTAGAACGAAAAAATTTAAGGGACAAAAGTGTATAACATTTGTAATTTAAGGAATCAAAATAAAACAAAAAAAAACTTGATCAAGGGACAAAAAAATAACCAAAAAATAACACAAAAAGAATGGAAAGTGATCATTATGATAAAGTACATATTTCTTCCAATCACATCAAAAACAACTTTTGCTTTTTTAGATTCATTAAATAACTGATGTATCTGAAATATAATATTGTATAAATACATCACTTATTTAATGAATCTGGAAAAGTAAAAATTGTTTATACATATGATAGAGAGAGTATTTGAGATAATTAAATAGAAAACATACCACTCTCCAGAAACACCATCAGCAAGACCATTAATCCTATTTCCAGTGACACAACCTACCTCCATGATCTTCTTCACAACACTCTCATCAATAGCTTCCAAAACTGAAAGAGCACTACTCATAAGTTGAATTGGACCACGATGTCTACCTTCACCTCTAATAGCACTCAAATCCTTTTCAAATACCTTCACTTCATAACCTCTATGCTTTGCAGCCAAAGCCAAAACAAGTCCACCAATTCCTCCACCAGCTATTAGTACTCTCAATTTCCTCTTTTCTTGATCAAAATTTTGAACTACTCCACCTTCAAATCTAATTAGTTTATACCTTTTTCTAGTAATGATCTTGTTTGATTTCATATAAGGGTGTTTAGAATTTCCCTTGTGATTAACTTGATTACATGACCAAAGGATTTGCATAGAAGCCATTGATTAATATTCAATAATGAATTGTGAAGAACCAAATAACATATAAAATGACTTGTTTGTTGTTAGGTAATGTTAGTTTTTGTTTTTTTGTAATGAAATGAATTGAAAAAGTTGTTGCACTATTAATAGTGCATGGCAAGTGATGTTATTCTTTTTGGAAGGGTTTTCTTCTTTTGCACATTGGAAGCCATGTGTAAACTCTGTAGTGCTCACTCTTTTAATAGCTAACATTTTAACATACACGTATTTTAAAGATTAGACTAACCAATGTTCTTGATGTACTTGTTAATGAAACAAAAAAATAAATTTAATATTAAAAAAGAGCATTTATTTTCCACACTTTTAAGAGATCGACTATACACGTTTTAAGATATTTTTACTGTATTTGATTGATTAACAAGTGTCTCTTGTTAGTATTTTTCATATTTTAAATAGCATACTATTGACAAGATATTTTAAAAGATCACATAACTTTATTTTAATCTTGATTATGGTTAATAATTCAAATAGCTACTTTGAGTAAGACTTGAAAATAACCACCGTAAAGTTAAAAACATATTTCACTTTTATAATTTTAGATTCTTTATTTTAAGTCTCACCTTATTAAAAAGTATTTGAGTGAAGCTTAAAAATATTCTTTGCACATGAATTGACTTAAAAATAAGATTAAAATGATAATAGAAAACTTTTGCCGACCAAAAATTAAAGAAAAAATTTAAATATCCTAAAATAAAAATGTTGAAATTTTATAGAAAAAAAAAACATATTTAACAAAAAAAAATTGGACAAAGAATTTAATAAAAAAACTACTTGAGCCTGGTCAAACTTTATGGAGATTGTTCATTATATTCTCGAATGGGACCCAACAAGGAATTTAGGATAGATATGACAGTTATAAACACAATAATTGAACAAAGGCTTTACCTGCATTATTTTGGTGCCTTAAAACAACTGCAATATTATTTGGTCCACTCAGTATAGTACTGTCAAATCGATTATTTCTCGGTATCTAATTACTCAAATTTTCTGGTAAAAAGGAAGGTATGCAAGCAAATGCATCATTGTAGTGGAGAAACATCCCAAGTATGTT